>Ga0307377_10000762_pt1 | contig 42448 bp, 42 predicted proteins | sample TR3MG_FD_202535 | JGI IMG/M metagenome (GOLD analysis project Ga0307377, IMG submission 202535) | Soil microbial communities from Risofladan, Vaasa, Finland - TR-3 | ecosystem: Environmental > Terrestrial > Soil > Coastal area > Acid sulfate soil | place: Finland: Risofladan, Vaasa | collected...
ACCGCAAGATTTACAACAATACCAATTTGTGTCTATTGATGTTCCTTTTACTGGCCAAATATCAGAACAAACAGTTCAAGTAAAACCATCTGAGTCTGCTTCATATGAGAGTTATACAGAAGTTCCGAGTTTGTTTTTAATGGATGCAAATACAAAAGGATATGTATCAAGAAGAACAGATTCGGGAATAAACCTACAATTCGGAAACGGATTGATTGGATATCAACCCGAAGCAGGTTCGACCATTCTTGTTAATTTATCTTTAACACAAGGTTCGGGTGGAAATGTTATTTCTGGATCAATAAAAAGTGGAGATAGAATTTACAACACAACAGATGCCGGTATAACTGAAATTGTTCAGTACACTATTACCAATCCTGCTCCTGCCTTTGCTGGGGAAGATGAGGAATCTCTTGAAGAGATCAGACGAAATGCTATTATCAATATCTCTGCCCTGGAAAGAATTGTAACCGAAAACGACTTTATAAATGCAGATGTAATCATTGATAATTCTCCAATTGGCCCAAATTCGTTGCCTGTATTAAAACGGTCAGATTTGAAAGTGAATGAGATCGCGTTGTTTTCAACTATCTATTTTGCTGATGACTTGGTTCCTACGAGAGATGTGTTTGAAACATTTAACACTTTATATATTCCAAGACAGACTGTTATTAATTTTGATGGAGTTGATTATTATACAGTATTCGATATTGAAATTGACCCTTTAAATTCAAATGCAGAATATACTTATATTATGTATCAGATTGAGCAAATTCCTTCATTGGTTACAAGCTACGGATCTGATTATGATTTATATGCTGATCTTCTGACTGTTGAAAGGTCTGGTTTGACAGCAACATATACATTGGATTATAAATCTACAGAGGTTGATTCAATTACAACTACCTGTACAATGGAAATTTCAGAAACGGGTGCTTCATATAATATGACAAATGACGGCACAGCGTTCGTTTACTACTTTGCAAATAATCAAGCTATCCCAAAGGGTGAATTGACTTACTTCTTCACTATAAGTCATCCTACAGAAGGAACTATCGCTCAATACTCAACACAGTTTATATTTAGACAAGACTTGAGTGATTTTACAATGTCAGATGTTGTTCAGTCAGATTCAACATCATATATTGTATATGATATTCCTACGGTGGAAAAGGATTATTATGATAGTATAAACCAAAGAGATTTTGAATTACAAGTAATGCAGCAATTGCTTACAACTCTAACATTTAAAGATTACAGAATGTTAACTGACTTTGTTAATTTTAAATTTTCAAATACTACAGGTATTCTGCGTAATATGCAACTAAATGATGTGGACTTGTTACCTGTATTGTCAATTAAATGTAATATGCCATTGCTTCCAACTGAGGGTGATAGATATATTGTCGGAACAGGCAGTACCGGAGATTGGGCAACCCATGAGGATGATGTGGCTACATATACAAAGCAAGTAACCAGCGTTACAACTGATACTACGAGTATTATAGATACGACTGCGGTCATTGATGCAACAACTATTATTGATACGACTGCTATTATACACACAACCGTGACCACAGATACAACCAGTTATTTATGGATTTATACTGAACCAAAAAGCGATCAAATGGTTTATGTAGTCAGTGAAGATTATAAGTATATATTTTCAGACCCTGGTTGGGTAAAACCAGAGTATATGATTCCGCTTCAAATTTCTCTTGATGTATTCAGGGAATCTACATACACAAGTTCGTTAGGAGCTTTAACTCAAGCAATTCGAGAGGCGTTGGTTGCAGCATTTGCGGAAAGATTTGGTATCAATGCTGAAATTTACAGATCTGAAATTGTGGATGTTGTTCAAAGTGTTGATGGGGTTGATCATTGTCGTTTGATTGCTCCAGAATCAAGTATCTTTTTCAACTTTGATATTGATACATTTACACAAACAGAATTGTTGGAATATGCACCAGAGTATGTTTATTTTACAGAAGATGATATAGCAATCAGGATATTCTAATATGCAAATATTATATGATAAAGTAGATCCAAACTACAATCAGTTAAAACGATTTATTACAACAAGTGCAGCAAGAGAACTGTCCGCACTTTCTGAACCTTGCTATTATCCGAAAACAAAAAGATTCTATTTTGAGCTTTTAAATATCTTAAAAATTAAAGATAAAGATATGAAAGAGTTTGTAAAAAGAACATATAAAGGCACAAAAGCAGAAAAGTTCCAATTAACAAATGATGTGGGAACTAACATTTTGGTGTTTGTTATGCACTACTTTTTAGAGCATAGGGATCAAGCTGCTTTTCAGGCTGGAATGGCATATTTTATGGTAATTCAATATTCTCGCCTTATGCACAAACAAATAAAATATTGTTACCCTGATACATTCAAATATACACTCGATACGTTGACAAGAACTCATTTGTTTTTTAGAGAGAAATCAATCCCAAACAGTTTATACTATTTAGCAAATCAGATGCAATCTAATTACAAAGATGATATTAAAAATTGGGATATTGATAGAATTATTGCCTTTTTGAGTGCTGCAAGAACCAGAATCTCACAGAGCGTTAAAAGTTTTGCTGAAGCGTATTATAGAAATAGACAAGCTGGTTCGGCGATCAAAACACAAGGTGAAATATCTGACGATGATGACTCAAACAATTATCAATATCAGGTATTAGAGAAAGGACAGAAAATCGTTGATGATCTCACAAAGAAAATTACATCATATAAGATCATTGATAGGAAAGCATTTGATGAAGCAAAGAAAATAAGTAAAGTAAAAACATCAATTGCAACCATAATTGCAAATGGTATCACAAATGAAAAACATTATAATAATGTGAAAATTGCGTTACAATTATTTGTTAAAGAAGCTAAAGCTGTTGATATGGTTTGTGGTGATGGGTTTTATATCTACGTGAAAAGACTCATGGCTGTTAAAAGAACGGTCGCTCAATTATATTTCAAAGCTCAAATAAACATACTTCTCACAGAGGTTTTAAAAGATGCTGGGCAACTTAAAACATATGAGAAGTACACGTCTCAAACTCAATTCATTATAAACTCCTTCTTAGCATTTTATCTTACAATAATGGTAAGAAGAAGTGTCTGCAATGTTTAATTAAAAGAAGGAAATCTAGCCACTATATCGTCGTATGTTTTCTTTACGGCAGTAGTAACTCTATTTGGGGGATTATCCTTTTGTTCATCTGTAAGTTCTTCTTTTGTAGGAGCTTGATTTTTAGTTATCAGTTGATCCTGTTGCTGAGCCAATAATCTTGACTCAGTTTCACGCCTTTGTCTTGTACTTGTTAATTGATCTTCCAATGTGTATTGTAAAGGCGTTGTACTAAAATTTTGTACTCCCTTTTTTTCCCAATCAGTTTCATGTATCATTGTATCAAGGTATGTTGATAAAGTAGGTCTTCCACTATTAATATTTGGTGCAGCTAACATACTATTAAATAAACTTCCAAACTCAATTCTTATATCAACTATTCCCAATGTTTGTCTGTAAGAAATTTGTTGTTGATCACCACCTTTAATAACAGTTATGTTTGAAATAAACGCGGGGTCTAAATCATATATACCAGGCGATTGAATCCTATGAATGAATGGCCAACTGAATGTAATCCCATCTGTTGAAACCGGCATTGCTAACAACATTATTGCTGCCATTGGAGCGGCTATGTATTTTTCTGTTGCATCTCTACTTCCTGGAGCTGGATTATAAAGTCTAACTGTCATTGTATATGAAGGTTGAAATGCGCTTCCTTTCCAAACCATAGGAAAATCAATTCTTGATCCCGCCATTAATTTGGAAACAACATCAATACCGCCTGTAATACTTTTAGGCAAAACAGCTCTTGCAGCACTTCCGATCATTCCACCAACGCCTCTAATAGCATTTGCAGCTGTTTCCCCCATTGCGCCGGTGCCTGCTAAATCTCCCAGAATTTTATCAGCAACTTCGCCCATATCTCTGGCGCCACGAATCTGTGCTAATGATGCAGCAGCATCTGAACCTACAGTAGTTAGTCCTTGTAAAAAGTTTTCTCCATACTCATTTGTAAATGAGTCAGTTGGAAAGCTATCAGCTTGATATGCAAGAACTAAACATCCTTCCGGACCACCCCCATTAATTGCATGTTTGGGTTGTGATAAACCAAATCCGTGTGCATTTAACAAACTCGTATATGTTAAATTATTCTTTTTTCCACTACCTCTAAAATATGCCTGTCTTTTAAATAATGTTAATCCTTTTGTAAATGACGGAATTCCTGGAAATATTCTTGCGATGGGCATTGAATTTTCCATGACAATTTGAGATCTGTCATACATAGAATCATCCGCAAGATTCCCCGGAGGTAATCCAATTGTATAATCAATGGTTCTATTTTTAGTTACTGTTCTTGCCATTTTTTAGTCTCCGTCTACCTCACCAGGTATAATCAATCTGTTGTATTCTCCTCCGATATAATCCACTGCTGCTTGTCCTTGGTTCATCACATTGGTTGTTGTGTTATTTACACTATTCACGACATTGTTAGAGGTTGCAACTACTGTGCCTTTAAGTTCTTTTGCAATTTGATCTCTATTTTGTACTGCTTTTTCTGCAGCATCTAATGTTGCTTTTGCTTGTTTATTTGCTGCGTACACACCCATTGCTACTTTTCGTTTTGCAAGTTCTGCTTTATCGCCATAGTTTCTTTCGAGTTTTTCTGTCATTGACAAATCATCATAATTGACATATGGCATATCAACAGCTAATCCGCGAGAAGATTGATATTCAGCAAATCTGTCTTGAACTTGCTCGTCAGTTAGAGGTACATATGACTTGTTGGATGTTAAGAATTTTAGAAATTCTTTTTCTCGTTTCTTTCCATATCCTTTGGCACTTGTACCCAGACCTTTTCCGCCCATGCCAATCCAGTTACTCCATTTGCCTCTATTCTTTTTTATAAAAGCTTTTCTCGCTTGTGCAAGGGTTTTTGGGGAATATTTCATGTACTTTTCGATATTGGTCATCATGTGCTCTTTTTGACCTGCTGCAATAGCAGACATATTTCTTCGGCCAAATGTTCCAACATCTTCTTGCCAATCTTTACCTGTACCTATTTTAGCACCAAGATGGGTTTTCATCTGCCCCTCAAACCCCAGTCGTCCACCTTCTCTCGCTGCTTGAGATGCAGTTGATGTCTTATCTTGTACTGTACCTACATATGCTCTATCCTTTTCATCCTGTTTAGTTAACCATCCCTGGATACTTTTAGTGATCCCAAGCATCTCATCTAACTGTTTACCTAATTCATATCCTGCATAACCAGCGGCCGCAACAGCACCAACGCCTCCAAGAGTTTTTAGAACTGTTGGATTTGAAAGAAAGCTGCCAACGCCTTTGGCCATTGTGCTTATCATTCCTGCTGCTATTGGACCACCTACTTTGAATAAATCTGCAATTGCAGGTCCTATACTTTTGGTGATAAAACCTGTTATTCCCCCACCCATCATCATAAGCAAAGGACCAAGACGTTTTATGAATCCGAGGATTCCGCCACCCCCACCAAACAAACCAAAAAGACCTGTTTTGGCTTTGTTGTAATTTTTCTTCAAACCTTCTCGTATCCTTTCCATTTTTGCGGCACGCTTTTCTTTGGCAATAGCTTTCTTTTCCAATGCGAGTTTCTTTTGAGCTTTTTTGATTAATTTTGCAGCTATCTTTTGTGCTTGTTTTGCTCTTCTGTCTCTCCTTCTTTGGATCTCTTTTGCTACTGATGCTTGATGTTTTTCAAGTTTCATTTTTCTGGCATGATCTTTTTTCGCTTGCTCATATTGTTTCTTTGTCATTTTTGCAGCGGAGACTTCTTCATGTTCTTCTTTTGCTGCCTCTTTTGCTGCCTCTCCAATATTCCCAGCAATCATTACAGGCATCGCACTATGTTTTACTGCAAGTTTTGCCATACCTTTTGGCATATATTTCTGATACTCTTCTTCACTTTGACTTGCACGGATCGCTTGTTCTGATCCGTATATGTTTTCCATGTATCCTTTTGAAAGTCCTGCTAAACCAATCGGTTTTCCAGCTTGTCTCATAAGAATACTTTTCTTAGCCCCACCCCAAAAACCTTTTATCTTATCAGAAACTGATTTCGATTGTGCTTTTTTTCTTGCTTTAAAATCTGCCTTACTTTCACCAATTTCTTTTCTCATTCCCCTGGTTGCAAACGGTGCAGCTGCAAGGCGTGTACCCAAACTTCCAGTTCCAGCAATAAGGGAATTTGTGAACCCCCTCATCATTTTAAAGATTGACCATTTTCCTGATGAAATTCCAGCTATTGCTTTGTATTTCGTTCCGGTTATTGCAGTGGATAGATGTCTTACGGCCTCGGCTGTTGCTCTTGTGTATGTAGCAATAGCATCAAGCCTATACATTGAACCTGTATATAAGGTACCAATGTTATCACTCATTGCTGAGAAGGGTTGTTTCGATTTCGATAGATGTCTTGTATATCCACCTCTGGTTTTAAAGAAACCATAAACTGGACTCCACGCTCTTCCCAATACATTCTTTAGTATCTTCGCTGTATATAGAGATGTTCTCATTATCGGATGCTCAATGAGCATCTTTTGCCATACTTGTTCCCAAGTTCCTATCTGTGCACCAATCGCTGACTGAATTGCAAGCAATGATCTCAGCATACGTTTTTCTGCTGGCTCTTCATATTGTGATTGGACTTCCTCCAACGCTCTCATGAAACCTTTAAACATACCTACTTTTTGTTGCGAATGAACATCACCAATATATGTGTCCATTTTTGCAAGAGCACTGGTTTGGAACTTAACAGATGATGTTGCTAATGCTTGTGATACGGATATTTGATCATCCATCCGTTTCAATAGTTTATCAACCGGCATTACAACTTCGGCGGCATGTAGTCGAGCGACACCTCCCTTCTCAACAACACCACCCCTTGCCATATGTGGAATTTTTTCTTTTGATTTCTTGTTTATTGAAATTGAAGCTCGGTCCACCTCTTTTGATGCCTTGCTTCTTCCAGTTACAAACCCTTTTATTCCTCTACCTAATCCACTCAGGGCATTACCGATGTTTGTTTTCATTTTATCTACTGCAGTTTTGAATACATCGGTTTCCATAAATCTAGAAATGTAATAACCAAAAATTGGACCTGTTGTTTTTGATAAAGCCATTGCTACCATTTTTTGAGGATCGTATTTAACCTCATCCTGCATGGCTCTTCTCATTTGAGCAAGAGTTGATCCTGTTCCTTTTGCTAAATTCATAGCAATTGAAGAAAATCCCTTTCCCATGTCTCCGACTGTACTACTTAACTTTCTCAAAACATCATTCATAGAGGATTGAATGGCACTAAGATCCTCACCGGTTGATACCTTGGTATCAATTTCGCTCATTTTTTGATCAATCTGTTTTTGCATATTCGAGATCGCACGACTTACATTACTAATCTCAGATATACGTTGATCTTTGCTGTCAGCAGACGCTGTAATACTTCCAGGTCTTCTTGTTGTTTCGTCAGCCATTTAATAGTCCTCTTAAGCTATGATTTGAAATAGTTTTTTCACTACAGAGTCATGTGGATTCATTTCAACAAATACACATGCTACTTCTGATAGTGAAATTAGTTCTTGCATGGGTGTTGTGTATTGATTTCTCTTTCCAAATGCGTTTAAATATGCAGCATTTAGTGATGTGAACATCATTTGGTATTTTCTTATGTTTTTTAATAGAGATGGCATGTGCATAATCATCAATTTTAAGGCAACAACCATATCTGTCAATCTCTGGTCAAAGTCCTCTGGTGCTAATGTTGTATCTGCACCAAATAATTTAGCAATTAGTCGATAATAGTTTCCAAGATCTTTATTTGCATATTCTGGACCTCGTCTTTCCAAATTTGCAATGTATTTCATCAATTCACTGACCTTTTTTGGATCTGGATAATTTACCCCAAAATAGGAATCAACGAATTGTGTATAATATGCGTGTAAATACCTAAAAAATGTACTTGTGAATTTGGAAAAATTCCTTCCTGCTGATAAATGCATACATTCATGCATTGTTGTGGAAACAAGATCATTGTTTGCAGCTGTTCCAATTATAGAAACGGCATGCTCGATCAATACAACTACTTTTTTATCTTTGACATGATAAAATCCAAGAATATACTTATCTGGGTCTCCTGTTAATTTCTTTTTGATAAAAGAAAACAGGTTCTTTGACTTGTAACATGGCATTACAAGCTTTTTCTGTACTAAACTTTCTATTTGTGCCGTTACCTGACTTCCTTTTGATGATTTTGCAAATGCCTCAACAAACTTTGCTTTTAGAGAATCTGAGGAATAGAATTTACTCCCATCTATTGTAGTTTCAAGAGAAAGTGATAAAGGCATAGCCATTAGTTCTTGAATTTCCATGTTTACCCCTTAAAAAATGTCAAAGTATCGACAAACCCTGTTGACTCGTCGTAATTGTTTTTAACATGTCTCATAATATCTTTATTTGAAAAACTTACATTCGGAGCGTCGTCATTCATGTTCATAATATCAGTCATCTCACCAGATAGATCACCAAATCGTTTCGAGTCGATCATCATAGGTGGATCATATTTTCTAACATACATACAAACCGCAGCAGATAAAGCAATATCATCATGACACCCTGAATCTGCTTCAACTTTACCGCTTGATTTGGAAACAAGTCCTGTTAACTCAAGTGCCAGTCTTTGTGACTTAACTGACTCTGGGTATTGTGTCATGTATGAATACAATGCGTCAATCATTAGAGGTCTTGTCTTTGCATTGGTTGATAGACCAGGCACATATGTATTCTGCCCGCGTTTCTCTTTGTAAAGCATATAGGAGTATTCACTTGCGTTTAAATGCTCTACAACTTGGTTTCCGTAGGAGTTAGATTCAACAACAATCGTTCCTGGATACTCTGTTGCAGCAACCTTGACAACTTTAACAAAATCAAGGACTTTACATTTGCCTTGATATTCCCAAACTTGCTCTAATGTTTCATAATCCCACACTGTAATTGCTGATTTATCATTTCCATGCTCGGGTGCGGTATCGACTCCAAGTATATAATGTTTACCAGGTACTGCGTTTGAAAATTTCCATACTTCGCCATTAAATATTTTAATTTTGTCGATTGGTTCAGCTGCTGCATTTTGCATAGCTTCAACCGTTTCAGCTTCAAAGAATGATCCTTCTGTTGGAAGAAATTTTAGTTCCAATTCCTGTGCAATACGTTTTGAATCATGATCAAATAGAGCACATTGTGTTTTATACCAATCAGGATCCTCTGCTAACTCAGGAATCATTTTCCAATGAATTACAAACGGTTCAAAAATATCATCATGAGCAATTGCTTTCATATATCGCTCAAAATACCATTGCCCGATTCCCACTGTCTTATTCGGAGTTGATAGAACAATAGTTCCATGTGGGATTCCAGCTTTTCTTGCTTGCATCTGGTTTGTTGACAAAGCAGGAACCATTGAAGTCCAAGCTGTACTAATGTGATGGACAAATGCTGCCTCATCAATAACCAAAAATGTGATTGCCTTACCACGAAGAGTTTTATCAGGTGCATTTGGGTTAACTGGTGATGCATAAACTTTTGAGCCGTTTGTTAAAATAAATGAACGCTCAGTTCTCTTTGCAAACCCACGACCAAGAAGTCCTCCGGGTGGTTTCATCCAATCAGGAAGTTTTTCAACCATACCCCTAATTATTCTTGCAAAGTCTGTAGCTTCAGCACCATCTTTTGATATAATACCAATAACAACATTGTCATAAAAGGTTGTTAACCATGCTGCATATGCCTGAACGACAGTTGAGATTCCAATCTGTCTACTCTTTAATACTAATACATATTTTTTAAGATTGATAACATCAATCAATTCTGTTTGTTTTGAATAAGGGTTGAATAGTACATCCTTGCCGGGAAGTTCCAAATAAACGTAATTTTTACAAAAATAGTTGAAGCTTGCTCGACATTTTAAAAACTCAGCGATATATTGATTCGCTAAGTTTTTTAACTGTATTGGTTTCCTTATCTTCGCCATACTATTCCCCTTATTATTTTGTTCTAAATTTAGGTTGTTGTCCTATTCGTTCTGATGAGATGTAATTTAGCAAGAGAGTTCCAATCTTTTTCTCGAAGAAAGGAAATCTCACTTGCTCTAAGCATATACATATCTGTGAAGTCTCGAGTTGGGGTAATTTGTGTATTCAGCTTTACAGCTTCTCCAACCTCCATTAAATTTAATATTTTCATCATGTTGGCAACCTGAACAGTAAGTTCTGTAAATGTTGAAACTCTTCTTGAATACTTTGCTCTAATGAAATTTTCATTCAGTTCATATCCAGTGTGATCTTTGTGTATTGCTACTCTGTATGATGGTAATAAAGCTTTGTTATCATAAAATATTTTATCTCCTTTTGAGATTAAACCATACGTTTTAGCAAAATCTTCAAGGTCAACATCAATCGTATGAAATAATCTGTCCTTTGGTTTAACGATAAATTTTAATTTTGGAGCCATGTATGCCATTGCAGCAGATGCCTGATATGAAGTTTGTATAGGATCGGTTGTATAAAAATTGACACCGTCATTACATTTATTAATGATTTCAGTATTGTCTTGATTTAATGGTAATTGATATAAAACAAATTTGTTTGACGTTGTCATTTTAGCTGTTAGATTTTTTACTCTAACAAGATTATCATAAGTACAAAAAATTGCTGCCATTCCATCGTATAAACCAAAAGTTCTGTTTAAATATTGCAAGCATTTATAAAGAGTACTTGTTGGAACAAGAACTTGATCTATTTTTTCCGAGTTTGCCCCTTGGGTATCCATGCTTAATATTGCTGTTTTTGAAGCCTGATAAACCATGCCCCCAATAATATTTTTTAATGTTTCCCCTATATGTACAGAATTTACAACAGCATTCATTGTCATATATGCTTGTCTTGCAACACATACAATTTTAAACAGGTATCTATCTTTTTGAATATTCTCTGGCTTTGGTACTGAAACTCCCATTGGAATGTTAGATGATAAATACATTATTTCAAAATCTATTTGATCCTGAATTACAGCCTGTGAAGTAGCGTACAATCTGGTTGTCAATTTCAGTGGAGTTTGTCCATATATTTTCTCTAAGATAACGTCGTTTGGATCCATCGTAATTTGAAGGATAAATGTTTGATATGGAATATCAATTGACGTTAGAATAGTAACCGAAACGAGGTCCGGCGTAAGATCTACTTTTCCTATTTTTAGTTCAAATTCATATGTCCTACTTGGACTCCAATATCTACTACGGTCTTCTGCCATCCTACTATCCTCTTTTCATGTGATTTGTATTTTGTTCCAAAAAAATCTAAACGAAAAAAATGGGGAGAGTTTCCTCCCCCCATTTTATATTTACGGCAGTTATGATGATTGAAGTCTCTCTAAGACCTCATACATTCTTGGCGGGATAACAAGAACGCTCTCTGCCGCATTCTCAAGAAGACGCTTGCTGTTCAAGTTCGGCTCAAGGCTACTGTATCTGGCAATCGCTAAAAACACCTGCCATGCCGAGGGTAACGGAGGAGTCGCGCCTTCTTGTGTTGGGGGATTCAGTTCATTTAAAATAGATGCTATTCTCTCTTTTCGATTTTTACCGATGCCCTCAATAATATCGAGTACAGACAACATCTCATCTTCATTCAATGTGCTTTGAAAACTTGATGTAATCATGTCCAAAATACTTTCATTGAAGACTTGCATATAAGAACCGACCGCTGCTGATAATTGGGTTGTTGAGCTTTCAACATGAACCTGTCTCATTTCACCCAAGGAGAAGCCAAATATGGTGCGTCCGATTTGACGCCCTATGTTATCAATTGCTATACCAAAACCCAGTGTGGCTGCTCTTGTGCCGTTGTAGCTATTGTTTACAATCATAACGGGAAGAACATCACCGGCTTGAGATGTACTTTGGCTGCTTTGCAGAATGATTTCATTTCTCATCCGGCAAAACGAATCCCAAAGGATTGTATTTTCCTCAAGGATTGGCATTCCAACGCTTTGTATAGCGTCTCTGATCCGTTGATTTACAATGTCGTTACCAATGAATTTGTAAAGTTCAGAAACATATCCTGCATAGTTATATTCTTGTTCCTCAGGACCTTTTGAAAATATACCGATTAATGGAGTATCAATTCCATCGGTAGGATGTGTGTTCCCAGGCAATTCACGAGAATCGAATTGCGGCTTGAGTTCACGATAAACAACTTCGCCATATCTATCGACGTAGCTGTACAAACCTTTGAAGGAGAGAGTTGTGTTTAGGCCCATTGCCTCTGCTCTCTCGCTGAAGGGTGTTCTCATCTAAGTCTCCTTCCGGTATTATGTTTTTTCCAGATACAATGGGTTTCAAGGCTTCAACAATTTTCATTTTCATTGTTTCCTGAAACATATCCATTGAACCGTCAAAAACAGCTTGGGTTAACATGTTAGCAATAATGTCTAAAGCACTATCCATTGTTGCTTCCCCATGTGGCCCATATCTGTTTTTCATTATAAAAAATTGATTGTCTTTATCAAGAGATAGTACCATTTGAGCATTATACATTTTATCTTTTGATGTTGGTCCACGTCCAAGACCTATACTGCCACCGCCACCATCTCCTGATGCCTTTGAATGAAAGTTGTATTTCCCAGGTGCCATCTATGCTCCTTTCAATCCATAGTATAATCGTGAAACCAATAAGTTTCTCCCTTCATTTGTGTCTTCATATGGTGCATCAAGAACATCTAATATTTCAGGCATCATTTTCTTTCTTAACACTTTTGATTTTAAAGGAATTTCAAACGGTGATATAATATTGAATGGTTTTGCACTCCAATAATGTCTTGTATGACCAATTCTTGGTCCAGTTAATAACATGACAACTGCACCATAATCTGTAAATGTGCTGTATTTCATTTTTATTTTTCTATATCGACCGATAACAACACCAAGTTGATTTCTTGCCCATCTGGCGACATCCGGATTCCTTGGCCAAAATTTCTTTTGATCTTTTTTAGCTACGAACCACCCACGCCAATCTGAAAACTGACGATGATAGAATCCATCGGTGAATTTTACTATATCGCCTTTTCTATAATGCATAGTTGGGTTGTCATCTAAATATTCCTTAACATATCGAGTTCGACGTCCATCACGAAACGTGGAACGATGCGAACATGCAAAATAAGTACCACTAAATGATTGTTTTACCCAAGGCAATATGTCCTGCATTTTAAATCCTTTCGATGAAGGACCTTAAGTATATATCCCTTCCATCAAATTTGAACGCTTGATTTTGTATCCCAACCCTGAAGCGTCCTTCAAGTTCCCAGAACCTTTTCATTCTCGCTGGAGTCCAAATAGATGCATGTGGACACGATGGTTCATTGAGAAGTTCGGTTGTAAGTAGAATATTCTTTTCTGTAAAATCAGAACGGTTCGGATTGTCATTTATTATCATTTCCGCAAGCTGTATATAATTTGGAACAATAACATCTACAAGTCCGCCTTTGTTCAATACAGTTGACACAAGATAAATAAAATATTCAACCTGTGTAAATGTTACGTGCTCAAGAAAACGATAGATAACAACCCGATCAAATACAACTGATGTTCTTTCCATGAACTCAAATACGTCCATGTTTAAATTTCGGTGCATAGAGATTCTATCACCATCCATAACCCACCCATGAAGACAACTCTCCAATTCTCCAGCGTTTGTATCTGTGAAGTACGATGTATCCACATTTAATACAAATTTTGGCATCATTGAATCTTCTTTGGTTGACATTGGGAGCGGTTGAAACTTCCCTGCTGCAATGTTTAGTATGCGCATTTTCACCTCACATTTTCGTAGACGATTGATTTTGTAAACGGCTCGATGTAAAATTTGAAATATCTTTCTCTATCAACATCATCCGTATCCATTATTTTCAAAGTTGAATGAGACACTTCGAGTTCACCATATCCCAATAGAAATATATTGAACTTTCCATTTTTAACTGGTATCCCAAACAACTCGGGATTCTCTGTTTCAAAAAACTCATCTTTAAGTTTTTGTAATCGTGTAAACAATGAAGCTTTTGTAACATCGAGTATTAAACAAAGTTCTCGATACATTACATCCATTGCTTTATATTTAAAGGAAACCCCTTTTACTTTTAACTCATTATTACTATCTAACGCAATATAGGCTTTCCTGTCAATTGATGAAATAAATATTTTGAATGCCTGTCTCAACTCTAATGGCATATGACCGATATTTGTGACGTCAAGTTTTCTTCTTAAAATTAAACCGTCATATTGGCGGATTACAATATCATCATCTTCGATATTATTTATGTTGATATAATCATTGATAATGGATTCTGTTGTTGTTCTCAGTAGAGATGTAATCCTGGGATTGTCACGCATCATTTGTCCGATCATTATATTTCTACCGAGCTTATCCTCAGGATCGATATGTGAAAGATCATACCCCTTATTTTTCAATATTGTGTAATGGCAGGCTTCAATATCGTAAACACGTAGATCTCTCATTATCAATGGTAAATTTGGATTTAATTCCATTTAAGAAATGGGGGGTGAGGGTCAGGAGCCGGACCGTGATTGATGCAATGCACCCTGACCGAACTACACCCCCCAAACTCCTTACGCCAATGTGTCGATAATGACGTTGTCGATTTGAAGATGATGGTTAATATCTTCAATCGTTGCCTGCCGCTCAAGCAGCCAATTGATAGCATCCTGATTTGATTCAAGACCTTCGGCCTTTGAACTTTGTTTGTATCGTAACTGTAATGCTTCAATGTCGAGTGCCTCGCTCAGCTTATGGCGAACATCGGCCGGATCTCTTGTGATAATTGAAATGCTTGTATCCTTTTTCTTTGCACGCACAATTGCGTATGGAATCAATGCATCATCAATATCATTACAAAATGTTGAGATCAGCCCTGTGCGAACTCCGTAACTTTTTACGAAGATACCGTTGCCCAGATCATAAATGATTCTGAAACCATTGCTGTAGATCTGCATATCCATTGCAGGTTTGTTTAACACTGGAAGCAAATGTGCATCATCAAAAACAACCATGCGTCTTTTCTCTTCACTTCCTTCTGATGTTTCAACAGGAATAGTTACAAGCAATTGCTCGTTTGCATCAACATTGGTGATAGCCATTGTTGGTTTCCTGATGTTTGGAAAGTTTGCAACATTTGCTGTAAACCAATCCGCCAAACATGCAATTTCAATAATTGTCGGATCCACAGTTTCTTCTGCTTGGACCTCTTCTGTCTCTGGTGGAATATCCAAATCTGCTTCGGAAAATACCACCGGTTCTTCTGTTACTCCGTTTTTGACCATTTGAGATAAATTGTCATTCATTACAATTAGTTCTCCTTTACATTTTTATTTTTTCCACTTGGTGCTTTCTTCTTCGGGATCTTTTCTCCACTCTGATGGATTAATATCAGCAAATGTTTCTAATGCTGCCCCTGCCAATGCAAAGACTTTAACTAATTGTTCGTATGCCTCAACTGGTGCTGAACCTTCCTTCATTTCTTGTGAGTCGAATAACCACAATGGTGGATCTTCATCCCACTTTCCCGAGTAACACTTTTTGGCTTTTTGCAAATATTCCTCAATGAACAAAAGGAAACTTGCAAAGTTGAGAGATTTTAAATCAGAGTATTCGCCAAAACAACATCTCTGATATTCCCTCTCGCGTTGATACAGTTCGAAAAGTCCTCTTACATCCATAAACTTCTCCTTGCGTTAATTTACCAATGATTGTAAATAATTGGCATTTTTATTCAACTTATGTTGATGTTCGGGCATATATTCTAATACAATATCACCATCCCATTTATACCGATATTTTAATTCTTTAACAAACTTCACAAGATTTAAATTTCCCACTGGTGAATTAAATGGAAGATGTTGACCGTGCCCTTTAGCTCGATTGGATAAATGTATAACAGATGTATATCTTAATAGGAAGGAAATAATTTTAGGGTCAAACCACAATTCTTCAATGTGGCTTGTGTCTATAACCATTCGTAATGATGGTTGATATATCAATATAAATTCCACTATCTCTAATGGACTTCGCAGATATTTATTACTTTTCCACCCAAATGTTTCAATACACAAACATGTCTGTGAATGACATCTGAAGAAAAACTGATCTATAAAATCAGTAAGCCCTTTATTTGGATGAATAACATATTTGACACACCCTGTTTTTTCAAATATCTCATTGATCATTGTACATATTTTTTCTGCCGGCAATTTTAATGTGTCCAGTGGTAAGTGTGTTGCCCGCACTTTTGTATTATTTTCTTCTATAGATTTGAAGACATCATCTGAATTGATTACATAATTTTCATATTTGTACAATGCAAGCTGAATGCTCGGTGGGATATTCTCTGTATAATATCTGTTATCATCACCGAACCCATACGAAACTGAAACATTTATCATAAATACCTTCTTCCGTTAAAGCCTCCTGGAACCCCTTTCCAATTGACTGCAATCGCCTCATGCGTATGAATTGATTCCTCATGAATACATTTTACAATCCAATCTCGAATTGGTAGCGTATCCAATCCTTCTGATATTGTTCGGATTGCATCTTCAACAAACATTGGATTTTCTGCTGCGACTCTTGCAATCTCTTGCTCATCAATACGCTTGATTACAGGATATGGCAATGTTTTAATTCTCGACTCAACTACTTCAATGATATCCTCAAGCCACACATATTCATTTGGATCACATTCAACTAATATGTGAGCAAATGATCTTTGATTGTGAGGAAATCCTTTACTTTCATTCTCTGATAAATGGCCACACAATTCTGCTGAGCATGGACAATATGATGCATATTGAACTGTTACTCCTTGGAAAAATCTAAACCGATCTCCTATTCTATATACATCTCCCTGCTCTACATCTTTTTTAACTTTATAAAGCTGCCCCTCAAATTTACATTTGTAATACAAAGGAAAGCTGTTATCAGACAAAATGGATTTTCGCATAAGCGGCATTCTAAAATCGAACTTCATAAAGCTTGCCTGACTTTCAACATTATTTCTTAATGCTTCAAGAATTTCTCGTATCAATGTTTTCTTCAATGGTAGATCAAGATATGGTTTTAATGTTAATCCCAACCTTGACATTGAAATGCCTTTTGTTGAGGCATCTAAATTTGTTCTCATTGAAACATTTGCGTTTAGCTGGTAAAATCCTCCTGTTTTAAATTCTAACTTGAAAGGAAGTTCAATGTTCTCAACACCTACCTGCATAATTGGCATATTGATGTTTGGTGCTGAACATTGAACATCGGGTAAACACGTTTTATCTGTCATTAATAAACTTCCTCCGTTATTGTTATTGTGAGGAAGAATGTTTTATATACATCCTTCCTCACATTATACGACTAACTGCATTGGATCGAACATTAAATTATCCTGACCTGCACGTCTTATATCTAAGGATAATCTTTTCCACCCCTCTTCGAACTCCTGTCGATATACTCTTTCATTTGTGTCAGAGTGTATGCCGTCATTCCAATTAAGTTCAAGTTCCTCACTTATTGTTAATTCTCTTTCTCTGGCCATTTGTCAACTATCCCTTTTGGGTCAAAGTGGAAAACTGTTTGCGGTTCTTCTATATCTTTTTGATCGTGTTGATCTTTAAAATCGCCCATAACTGATCTCATGAATTGCTTTTTTGTATCATCAAAAGCGTTTAAGTATTCTGTTTTAAAATCAACAGGATATCTCATTTTAGGGATATCGGTTCTCAGACGCTCTTTTCTAACTTGATCTTCATGTGCCATCTTCTGCATCATAGCTCGTCGATATTCCTCGTAAGCTATTGAACCGTATTTTTGATAATATCCTGACGATGCAGTTGTTGTTGATGTGCTGTTATACCAATCGAAATTGACAGCCATTATTGATCAATGCCAATCACTGTCAAATATGAATTTAATAACTTGACAGATTCTGGAGTTGAATCGAGATCCTCGGGCTCTGTAGCTTTTTCATCAATGAATCCTCTGATATAAGCATTCTTTCTTTCAATACAATCTGATTTGGTTGTTAAAAATTCAAAAAGGTTTATCGGTGCATCGTGACCAATGATACATGCTGTTTCCATTTCACCACATCTTTGACCACCTTTGTTTTTACGACCCCCCAATGGCTGGAGTGTTCGTTTTGCATATGCACCAATACCACGAGCAGCTAACTTTTCTTCAGCTATATGAACCATCCGCAAGAAGTAAATATACCCGACCGCAACGGGATTTTTCAAATGTGTTTTTGCTAATGGATCATAAATTCTTTCCTTGAAACTCGTGTGCGTATAAGCTAACGCTTTCTTTATATCTTCAAGCTTACACGACTCAAATGGTGGCTGAATCAATGTAAGCTCGTTTATGAAATCTTCAGTTATTGTATCCGGCAGCTGTGTAGCAAATTGTGTAACATACCACTTGTCTGCCGTTTTATCAATAATGTCAATGTATGCCAACAAATACTCTTTGATTGTATTTTGATCAACACTGTCTTTGAGTAATTGTATCATGTTTGCTTTGAGGTCATAGAGTGACATTGATAATTGCAACTCAAACAATTGACCGATGTTCATTCTTGATATGATACCAAGAGGATTAATACAGATGTCCAAATGCCTTCCATCATCTAATTTGGGCATTTTTTCGTGGGGAACAATCCTTGAGATTACTCCTTTATTTCCATGTCGGTTCGCAATCTTGTCACCAACCTTCACTTTTCTGAAATGGACTCCATACATTTCTACCTTGATGCCGTTGATCTTTTCTTTCTTCTCTTTGTATTTTCCAACAAATGAAAATAAATCAAGACCATTCTCCCGGATGAATTTGTTAGCTTGATCTTTGTCCAGTTTATCTTTCAGGACCTTTTTCAGGACTAACTCTTTTTCCTTTTGTTTCTCAATCATTTCTGCTACCCAATCTCGAAACTCAGGGATGTCCTCATTCCATGCGTTTGCATAAATATTCACCTCGGGAATAATATATGTTTTTTCAGCTTCAAGTGGAATGTCTTCATTAAATACTGAATACATATCATCAATTGTTAGGCTCTTTAATATTGCATAGGGGCTTCCTGCCTGAATAACTTCATATGATTCTTTTGATCCAGGCGTTGGAATTTCGGGTAAAGGTTTATATCTTCCTTCTTCTAATGATAACAATACCTTATGAGGTGGAATTACAAATGATAAATCTTTAAAATGAACCGATGTTAAGGTGTCTTCATTGACAAGACGATCCGATATAACAATTCCGTCCTCATAATTGTTTCCATAATATACCATAACGCCGGTGAGAAGATTTCGACCAAAGCGAATACCCCCATCTTTACAGAAGTTACTCTCTGCTAAAATGTCACCCGCTTTAAATTTATCACCAGGTTTAACATAGACATTCATAAAGTCCATGTGCTCAACATAGATCTTTCGATATGAAATGTTGAATATGTCAACTTCGCCATCTGCGTAAGAGACAATTAAATATTTTGCATCAATATGAATGACCTCACCATCCTTCTTTGCTTTTTTAACAAACTGCGTGTAATCTGTATATAGATGCTCACACCCAGACCTGATCATTGGATGGTCAAACTCCTTTAATAATATTGACTGTCTCATCTGTGAAGATGACATTTGTAAACGTGTCTGGTCATCATGCTCCAAAAACGGAACCATCGAAACAGGGATTGATATTGGCTGTTTCTCTAAATATTCTGGTTCAAATCTTAAATTTCGATCTAATTTAACATTTGGAATTAGGTTTTGTAAAACACCACAATTGTCACGGTCAGGTGTATCAACCGGACATATGCGACCAAACATTGATGGTGTAATGTCCCTTAAATGTCGCGGAATGTTTTCTCTCTTGAATCCGCCTGGTCCTAAAAGACTTATTCTTTCGAGTTTTGTCAACTCCTCAATTGGGTTAATTGAGAAATCGAATTGAACAATATCTGAAACATTACACTCTGACAATATCTGTGTTGAACTGATATTGAATTTCGGATGCCGTGCTGTTCTGTTTGAAAAACATAAATCAAACACGATTTTTGATAATTTTGCAAAGATCATATACTCAAAACATCGAACACGTTTATTCGTGAACTCTGTATCATCAATATCACCAGCTTGCATTGCCCACAACAACTCTTCGATTAGAGAACCGGTGTTTAAAAATTGACATGTTATTGGGTCGACCTTTGGAATCAAATCCAATGCATAAAGAACATCCTCGCCCTTTGATTTCGCATTGTATCTTGAATAAATACGACCAACTTCTAAAATGAAGTCGTCTTGTGTGTATCCTTTTGATTCCTGATAAAATAATTTCAAATCCTCAAGCAACAATTCCATTAAATTGGTTTTGTCTCGAATTTGAAATGTATCAAGCATGAATCGACTACCCATTTCATCTACACCATAATATGCCAACATAAGCAATGACAATGGAACTTTCTTTCCTAAGAAACTCACATAGATATTCGGTTCCTCTTTATCTTTTATAATCATCAATGTTGCCACGTTTGTTCGCAGCTTAATGGACTCGCCCCTTGTAACAACGGGGATATCAAACAACTGAAACAGAGGGATCTTCTTTCTACCGTTGATCATTATATAGTTTCCGTCAATGATCTTTGGAACAAAGATGCTCAAATCAATATTGTGTGTCCCTTTTTGCAAGCGGATAACAAGAGATTGTTTTAGCGTTTTCGATAACTCTCCTGATGAGAATCTCGAATCTCTTAAATCCAACTCTGTAATTGTAAAACCGATCTCTGTCACCGGTTGTAGTATCTGCGTCGCTAAAGGTAAAATATTCTCATAATCGAGTCTCCTTAATGTGAAGATATTGTTATCTTCGTTTTGGATTTTGAAAATCGGATTAATTATGTTCATTCAATCATCTCTCCCTTTAGGATTTTATCCATTATACCTGAATATCGACCTTCATACATAATTCCTTTCAATATACTGCGTTTCGGATTTGAAAACGCCATTGCCAATATCCAACTTTCCTGATTTGGAACTGACTGGATACTGAAATATGATGGTTTCACCTTGTCTCGATCTTCAAGCAATCTCCATTTTCTTGAGCTTTTCCACATCAATTGTGCTACAACACATTCAAAATGAACATGATGAATGTCCTTATCATATACTGCAAACAAGTCATTGACAATATCCGTGTACGTTTTACCTTTGAATCTGTGAAGCAATTCTGCAACTGCTGCCAAATCTCCGATAATGTCTTTCTGCTTCATACCATGATCGTTTGCATCTTCACCTTTTATTACAGCTGAACCAGATGTGTGAAATGTTCTCAACACTAACTGGGTTCCTCTTTCACCAAGGGTTTGTGCTGCAATGATTCCGACAAAACGACTTTTTATATATTTATAAAGATCTCCATAACATGTCTTGCACAACTTAGGCGATTTGCAAAGAATTGGACTTCTGATGTTTATGATTGTTCCAACCAACGCTTCACAATTATTATTTGTGATTTTCACCAACTCTCCGCCCACTGACATATTGCGACCAACAAGCATTCTTGCTTTCTTGCTTGATTTCACATTTACCTCAAGGAGATCCTCTGTACCGCAATCATCAAGATTTTCATCAATTTGTAAATTGGCACATGTGAATATAAGTTTCCTTGATAGGTAACCGGACGTTCCTGTATTCAATGCAACATCAAGAAGTCCTTTTCTACAGCCATTGGTCGATAAGAAGAACTCCTCTGGAGTCAACCCTTGTACCAAACTGTTTTTAATTGGAGTTGGTAAAATTTCACCATCAAAGTTTGAAATAAACCCACGGGTCAGAATCATCTGTTTTGCTTGATCCCAACTTCCTCTTGCTCCAGATTCAATCATATATGCATAGGGAAAGGTTCTTTTCAAATCTTCAATTACTTCTGCACTATTTGCTGCAACCAATTGATCTCGGATTTCTGGTCTATCATATATTGATGCTCTAATCTTATCAGCCTCTGGAAAATCAAAATCGTCCAAGGACATTGTACAACCCAGAAGTGTTGCATATTTGAAACCAACTCTTTTAACAGCATCTAGTGTTTGTGCTGTAACTTGCTCAGGATAATTATCTTTAATTTCATTCAAGATCATCAGAAGTTTCTTTTCGTCAACGATTTCCTTTACGTCGGGATAGTCCTCCGGTAAACAATCATTGAACAATTTGAATCCTTCTTCTCTGTCTTCAAAATCCGGTGATGTGATAAAGTAAATTCCCAGAATGATATCTTGACTTGGTGTTGTTGTCAAGCTTTGATTTGATGGACTGCTTAAATTCTTTGTAATAAATATCTTTTCACGAATCTCCTGTTTTGCTTCTGCTGTGATTGGAATGTAAACAGCCATTTGATCCCCATCAAAATCTGCATTGAATGGAGGACAAACAAGAGGATGAATCTTAATGACTTTATCAAGAGTCAGTTTGATGTTAAATGCAAGCATTCCCAATCTGTGTAATGATGGTTGTCTGTTCAATATACAAACTTCATCCTGTGTTACTTCTTCACATATTTTATACAATACCGGATTGTTTGTTTCGATACATCTATCAACAAAGTCAATTGCTTTGTTTAACAATTTGAACTTTCCAATTGCAATAATCTTTTTAGCAATCGGCAATTTAAACAATTCTAAAACCATAATGTAAGGCAACACACATTGATCTATACTCAATGTTGGATCGGGGGTTATAACTGCACGCCCCGAGAAGTCGATACGTTTACCTAAAATGTTTCCACGAATCAACCCTTCTTTCTTTGCCATTTTTTCTAATATTCTATGATATAACTCATTGACATCCTTCTGTAATTGCTTGAAGTATGTGTAATATAGATTCTTATCACGAATAATGTTAAGAACCGTATCCTTCATGATTTCTTTTTTTGTTAATATCTGAACATAGTACCGATTGATTTTGTCCATCAATTGTTTTCCACCTGCTGCTGCAGATGAAGGTCTTAAATCTGGTGGTAGAACAATAACATGATCAATTAATAAATTGTCAATGTTATTATGGATAAGTATCCATTCTGGGATTCCATCATCTGCAAACATCTTGGATAAATCTTTAACCAATTTGTATATTGCATCAGTCTTTTCCCAATATTCGGTTCCCTCGTTTCGTTTATCTTGATCGGACCCAACTATGTGCTCAACCCCATCCATATACAAGTAACTTTTTTCATTTCTCATTAATTCGTCGATGGCATGTTTTAAAGTCTTCCCCCCAACCTCTACAACAAGATCATAGAAGATGGGGTTGACTACAGGGATCGGTAAACCTATTTTTGCAAAACGTGTTCTTCTAACATCGCTATTGATAATATCAACACCGCATGTTGAACATTTTCCGCCCGATTTCGATAAGCCATAGTAGGTTCCGCACTGACATGTGTAATTTTTTATTGGTCCGAAAATTTGCTCTGAGAACAAACCTTGCGGATGAAACTTTTTCTTTCCGAATACTTTTAGAGACGTCACTTCGTCTAGTTCTTCACAGAATTGTGCGTAATCTAAAACTTTTGGCATTATCAGCTTCTCCTTAAATTGAAAATTTCTCTTTTACGAGATCGGCTAACTCGGTGAAATGCTCTTTGACTCGTTTGGATATAAGTTCATCTAAATGTGGTAAAATGGCCAAAACGATTCTACTAGCATCTTCTTCTTTTAATGTTACTTCTAACAAGTCAGCTTGCTCATTCAGTTCCGCTTTGATAAGTTTTTTTATATAATCTTCCATGATGTTTGGTGTTTCACTCATGTATTTAATCTCCTTGATTGAATTGCATAGATATTGATTTCAGTTTTTTATATTCCACTTGATTCTTGGGCGGAGTATAGAAACAGTCATCAAGATAATACGTTTTAATATTTGTTAGAAGCATTTCATAATATTTTTCATCATACTTTACTCCCTTTTTATATTTAGGTAAGCAATAGAAATTTGTCTCAGGATCTCTATTTGGGTGATATCCAAATAGTGTAATGTTCCTTACAAAATCCTGTTCTGTTATAACCATGAACCCATTAATAAAAAACTGTGGGTGGAGATATGTAATCTCATATACTTGTTTATTTTTAATCATACGGGTTGGTATGATTTGCCCCTCATAGAGATAAATTTTCTCTATAAGAGGCAAATCGTTGTTGTGACCCCATATGACTATTCGGTCGTCAACATAATCCATCGGTTTACGCGGCGCCCGTTTCTTCCAATAACTCGATGAAGGATTTCCCATTTTCTCTCCTTACTGTAACTATGTAGTTTGATACTCCAGGTTGTAATTCAACTAAATCTGAGAGACGTTGCATCACATCCATTGATGTGTTTAAACTTCCGGCTGGAATCATTGAGTATTTTGTTTCTGCCACCTCAGGCATTCTGTGAAATAACTTTTGAATGATATTTTGAGATGGTTTTTCGCCAACATAAACATCAACATGTTCTGTTCTGTTAAGATTCAATATTGGTTTGATATTGTCTTCTATGCATTGTAGACGCTGTGATACATCTGCTTGCTCATAAATAATGTCAATCTTATTATCCAAAGTTCTTTTAATAGCTCTACTCATAACAGAAGGCAGAATACTTAGATCAATTCGTTGTAACAAATTGTTCTTAATCATATCATTTACTTCCTCACTATCAATAATCTGAGCTGCATAAAATGCTGCTTTGTTAATCTCAGGCCTTGATAAGTTGGTTGAATATGATCCATTGTACGAGCAAGCATTTCTGACATTTTTTCTACAATCTATTATTAGAACTTTTTCCGAGATGTAAAACCGAACATCAATTTCTCCATCTCTATCGCACACAACATCTCGGCAATCTATTATAAGATTACATTGAGGTAAAGACGTTTTCCCTTCAATATAACTTTTATTAATTGCAGTGACAGTAACATCATCGTTTATAATATCTTCAAGTGCCTTGACTTTATACTCTCCAACTTGAGAAGAATTGTAGATAGATTTGAAAACATTCTTACTTTCTACAATGTCAGGGTCAATTATGACTAATTCTTTTACACCGTCTAATTCGGAAATATGCTTACATAGAAAACCGCCTAATGTACCTATTCCGATTACTGCCACTTTACGAAACACTGAGGTACATCTCCTTCCTAGTGGATTTGGGGGACCCGAAGGCCCCCCATTTTATTCCATCAAGGATGGATTAGCACCCTTTCTTGCCGGCAGGTTTCAGATACTCGAGGGTATCTCCCGGTTGCAGGGTGTACTCTGCACCGACTTCCTTACCGTTTACCAGACCTGTGGACAGGCGATCCACATTCAGAACCTCACGGAGAAAATCCCCAACTTCCTTGACGCTACGGCCGGCAACGGGAAAGTTACCGGAAGAGGCACCACAGGACACCTGAATGGTGGTGGAGGTTTTGGAACCGAAAGGAGCTCCAGGTTTGGTCAGAACGCTTTGTGCCTGAAAGGCCACGCCGCCTATTGCTGCAGGTTTTGCTGCGGCCGCTTTGGCCACGGTTGCTCCGGATGCACCGAATTTGTTCAGAATGGCTGCGATCACGACATCCTTGGGTTTCTTGGTCATGCCAGGAATGGCGAGTTCATCAACACACATTCTTTTGAGTTCGACTGCAGTTTTGGCTTCCAGAGTTTCGCGAGTAAAAGTTGCTCCCATGTTTAAATCTCCTTGTTACGTTTAGTTTGTTGTTGTTGTTCACGATGTGACCAAATGGTCACTACTGTTTTACGATTCGAATCTTCGAGTTGGAGTTCATACTCAAAATATCAAAGTAGACCTCCGACCGATCATGCTGACCCTTCACAACAGAGTTGTAGAATAACCAACACATCAGCGTTGCAACGCCCAGATTTGTGAAATACAACTGGGGTTCCGATTGTGATAATTCCTCACATGACATTTCATCTGGTAACTTATCGTCAGGGTTTGCAATCTCTGGATGATAGGCACATAGGTCAGGTGTTAAATCTACCCCCCCTCTTCTGACATAAAGTTGTGCATTACCATCTGTTAATTCATTCCCACCAGAAATAATTGTAACATCATTCAGATTCTTACAGTAATTGTTAATTATCATTCTGGATTTGTGATTGTCAACACATATGAATACAATTGTATTCTCTTTAATTACTTGGGCAATATTAGTTTCATTGATGTAAGCATCGAATACGTCAAATTCGATATTGCTGAACTTCATAGCAAGCTCATCGGCTTTTGTTTCAGCTTTGTTGCCCATACCACTAAATTCCTGTCGTTCGAAATTTTTCATTTCGTATTGGTCTCCATCGACCAAAAGTATGTTCGCTTCATAATCTTGAGAAAAGTTTAGAAACCGACAAAGACGTTCTGCAAGGATTGTGCCGACACCGCCCAAGCCGATAATAGTAATATCAATGGACTGTTGTGTCATTCCCACCTCCGAATACCTTTCTCATTTTCTCAATGAGAGATAATGGTTTTGAAGTCCCTGGTTGCTCAGGATCAGGAATCCTTTCCAGGTGCTTATCGGCTTCTGCTGCAGCATCTAATATAGCTTGATGCTCTTCATCTGATTGGTGAAGGAATGCCCCTGAGTCTGCTTCCATTTGCTTCTCACGATCAATCTCGGAACTTGACATTGGATGACCACAAGCGTAGCAGCCTCCGATTCTTTCAATGCTGTCAAATGTGTTTTCTTCATTACATTTGGGGCAAATCAGAAAATGGCCAGGTTCTTCGTCATCAATAACAGTCAACTCAACAGGTCCGTTACAATAAGGGCATTGTCCTGCGGTTTCCATTTCTGACTCACCAAAGACTCCTTGGCAATATGGGCATTCCCATTCCATCTCTTTATCCGCTGAGACGGTATCCGGCAATAATGTGTAACAATACGGACAACATTCATCTGTTGATAATTTCAAGAACGTATTGTTACATTCCAGACAGGTTTGATATCCCTGTTGATCCGGTTGTACTTCCATTGATTGTGCAGAGTTTAATGCCGCTTCCCGATCTATATCATCCATCGGCGGCCCCTGCTCATAACCATCTTTAAGTTCATCTTGATCTATCTGGACCAAATGATCGTCCGTTTTACATGTTGGACATACTGCTTCAGCATCTGTTGTTGTGAAAACGACCTTGCACTTTTCGCAGTGATACATTTCCTCTTCAAACTCAATGCCTTCCATTTCATTCATAATTTTAGTTTCTCGGTGCTTACATGACAGACATGGATTTAATGGATCACATGCTGGTTTTTCACCTGGTTTTACAACAACCGTCGGAGTTCCTGGTTTCTGCCCAACGAATCCTGGTAATTGTTTTTGGTTGCCAGGTGCAATGTATCGGCCAGCTTGGTCCCAAAGACTGGCGTCATAATTTCCACCCCAGCCATTCCAGCGACCACGACCATTCTTGTACATCCCACGTTGACCCTGCCAATAGTTTCCACCACGCCAATCGCCATAGTATCCACCGTAGGTATATGTATATGTCCCACGTTCAACCATGTCCATCCATTTGGAATTGAATTGGCGTTTGCTTTCCGACACTTTAAATATGTATCGTTTGTCGAATTTTCTTGTTTGATATGCACTCTTGCTGCTGGCCTTTTCATCTAAGACCATTTTACCATTTGCGTCAGCCTTATATATCTTTGTGGTATATTTGATTTCTTTTTCATCAATATCCTTGGTCTTTGATAACCCAAGCATATAATCATCGGGATTCACCATAAACCGATGGCCATTGGCAACGATTGATGCTGATAAGCTAAACTCTTCAGACATTACATTGCCGTATGTGATATGAAGTCCATCAAACGTCTTTTCATCGCTATCATCAACACCTGAGTGAAACGCTGAAAAGTTTGCATGGCTGTGAATTGTTCCGATCATTGTAAAACCTTCAATGGTAACTCCTCGGTTATAATCACATGCCGCTGCTGTAACTTTTTGATGGGGAGGAACAACTCGGTACTTTCCGGTTGCCTCATTGTAGAATAACAGCACAATTGCCTCGCCACTATACTTTTGATATACTGCTTTAAAGAACTCAAGTATCTTGGCTCCGGTTTGTGCTGGCAATGGATTGATATACATGCGTGCCATTGTATTGGCACTTTGCAAGATTGAAATGTTTTTAACAGGGGCGATGCTTTCCATCACCCCCATTTTCTTTTTCAGGAAGATTCCTTCTTTTGCGACGATATAATAAATATCATCATCCGGAAGTTCCTGTGTCCCGTCATTGATAACAACTTTGAACATTAAGCTCTCCTTTGGTTTAAGTATCTGGTTGATAAAGCATTCTCGAATACATCAAATGAATGTAGATTTAACATCCCCCTGAGTATCCCAACTTGTTCGATTTTCGCCGGTGAGACTCGTGGTGCAGGAATACAATCCAGCCTGCACTCCCTTGTCATATAACGATCAAGAGAATAAGACTCGGGATAACCACCGAAATATTCAAGTGGCATTGCTCTTAATGCCCGTGTTGTTGATGGGCCGTATAATAGATATCCATAATTATTCTTGTAATCTTTCAAGCCATTGATAATATCTCCTGCCTGAAATTTAATCTTTGATAAATCTAATGGGGCATGGTCAAGTTTCGGCCATTGTTTGGACTTCAATGTGATTTTCTTGAAGTTTTCCATAACATCATTGAACCACAATGTGCACCCATTTGAACAGAGAACTAATGGTTCTCCGCCGGTGTCGGTAATGAAGGCGACTATAATATTCACATCCTTCTTTGGAAAACAAGGAATGCCGGCAGTTGTTGCTACGATCTTTGTGCCTGCTGACAAACGGCCAATTTTATTTGTGACCTTTCTTACTTTACCCGTTTTAATGATTCCATGATATCCGTCAACATATAGGGTTTCCGACAGATTGCCTTCTTTATCAATAAGGATAAAATAAATATCTCCACGCTCTTCATTATATTTGAACCCTTGGAGCATTTTAACTGTCAATACTTCTAATGGATTTTCCCAATTGGCTACAACGACCTTGTCTCCGATAACAAATTCAGTATCGAAATCTGCACCCTCAATAAAGAATCTATCACCATCAATCAACTCCTTTGTGTAACCACCCTTTAAAGTTTTCAAAGAGTAGTTTCCATCCCACGTCAAAATACCATTAATACCCCATGTAACTTCCGGTTTTGGTTCGCTGTTTCTTCCGGGGATGAAAAACAATTTTCGCCCGACTCTGAATTTTCCTTCGAGTCGTTTGACTTCATCGAGATGATAAACTTGTCTCTTGGGTGCTCCCCTTGATAATTCAAGTCTTCGATCATGTCCTTGAAGCTCTGGATGACAATTCATAAATCGTGCAATGATTTGTCCACGGCCAGATACATCAATTGAATGGAATCTCATTCTGTATCCGTTGGTTTTTGCACCTGGATGTGATGAGTCGCCAATGATAATATATTGGTCTTTCTTGTTTAGTTTGATTCCGTCGATTTCTGGTTCATCAATTTTAAATTCAGTTGCATCAAGATTTGAGGTGAGATAATAGCTGTTTCCAAGTTTAACTTCAAGGATTTCTTCTCCATCAAACCCACGACTTTTTCTTATATATTCTGTTTTGTGATAAGATTCGTTACTCCCAAGTTTTAGAATGAGAATAGTATCTGGCTTAACAACCGTGCCGTTGGGTAGAGTTGCTTCATCTACTCTTCTTTGCTCGGTTATTTTTTTAGACAACCATCTACGAGATTTGGGTGTTAACTGCATTAAAGATATCCGACCTTCAATATCAATCTGAATATATTTAACATCGCTACCGTCTGGGAAGCCAACAAATGAGTCGATGAAAGCCATCTTCCCTTTTGCAGTTTCAAATGAATCACCAACGGTTACGTTTGTTCGCTCATCAAGATATGTTCCCTGAGCAATATCATAAAACAACTTATGGGTTAGTTTTGATCGTTTAGACGCTTTTACTTCAATGCCCGTATCTTGAGCTTGATAAAAGAAGTCCGCAAGCTCTTTATAACCCATTGATTTTTTCCCTCTCAGATTATGGCTCTCTTTTGTATATTGAATCCTTTGCCCGAGAGAATATTCTGTTTTAATCCAATCGGCTGTATAGATAAACATCGGATTTGCTTGACTCATATATTGCCATTCCAAATAACTATTCAACACTGGAACATCTCTATATGCATTATAGTTGTATGTGTAATCTGAATTGAATGTAGCTGACCACCACACCATGATAGCATGTTGAATCGCTGCATTGAATGATTGTGCTCGGTTATTGATTGCACTGCCGAAACAAACGAAACCACCGTCAGAGATGTTACACATTGGTATTTTGAGAAGATAATCCGATAACCCGGACATCTGTTGGGTCCTCAAAAACACTTGGCCGCTGGTGACTTCATTGTATTTTGTGATATACAGAATAAAGATAACATACGGAAATGCGAGCTGGAATACATAAGGTGGATTGTTTTCACTTTTCCAATCTGTGTATCCCATCATATCAAGTTTTCCATCGCTCCGAAGCCGTGAGATTTCATCAGTGAATCCCATAACTGACTTAATGGTTCTGTATGCTGGGGGTTCTTCAATAACAACAAGATGCCCCTTTTCCAGCTCTTCAATATATCTGCAATTTGCTGGAATTACTCCACCTTCAATTCCTCCCCCTGTTATACGTTTAATATAATCACCGGTGAGTAGAGTTTTCTTTTTAATCGTAGGAAGTGAATCCGCTTCATATTTTTCAGGAATGTACTCTGAATATAATAGATGCGCATACTTCTCATTGAACCTGATCTCTTCGACCAGTTTGTCTCGCCTGGGTTCTGCCATTCGCTATCCCCTTAACATTTTAAGTTTTTTCGCAAATTGGGTTAAGATTTTTTCCGCTTTGTTTTCATCAATAACCCACACCTTTCTTCGACGTGGAGGGATTGTATTTTCAGGATCATCAGAGATTCTATATTTCTCTAATGTACTGTAAATCGCAACATACACTTCTTCGTCTTCCCTTTCCAATGTTAAAAACCCGATTTCTTTATTATTCCTTCCAGGCACATCAAGCGATAGAAACACTCTTGGTCCTGTTGGATTCAATTCGGGATACTGAATAGATGATTTTTCTTCTTGAATAATTTGATCACATATAACCCTAACTTGATGGGTTAAATCCGTGTCCTTCAATTCACTTAACAAATGTTGCAAAATTCCCATATTCAATTACCTTTTAAATGGTCTGATTTTAAACCTTTGATTTTGGTCTCCGCCCAATTCAAGCCAATCAACTTGGTTGAATGGAACCGATCTCCAATCTTTCTTTTCGAGATCATAAACATGAATGATTCCACTCTGTTGCATCAGCTTTAATATTTTTGGCATATTTACATTTTTGGGATACTGTTTTTTTGGAATCTTTGTGAAGTCCAAGGTACATTTCATAATCCTTATTGTACCATCTTTTTTGACGAACTTTACTTTAGCTTCGCCCGTAGCATACAGTTTTTCCCAAAACTCTACTGCACTACGAATAACATCATGATCTGCCTGTGGCATTTATTAACCCTCCCGTTTATCTAAATGAACCAGATCTCCTTCTCCATCTTCATGCTTATCAATATGTTGACTCATCATTAAACATGAATGGTTACATAATTTACAATGTCTTCGTTTATCTTGACACATCAGTTCATAAAAGTCCTTCGATACCATTGTATCATAATTCTTTTCAAACAATTCGCTAACGTGCAGGTGTGGTGTTAATACCCCTTTTATACGAAGACATAATCTCATGGTTCCATCAGCATCGACTGTTACATTATGAACTCCATGTTCGAGTTCACAATCAAAGTTTGATGGTAAGGTATCAAACATTCTTGGGATTAATACGTCTTTCATGTGAATAAATAAATCATCATCATGCATTATTTTCCCAAGCATTTGTGATAATTTCCATGATTTTTGAACAAGTTGATCTGGATCTTTGACATTTGAAAAGTCGTAATATGGACTTTTTGCAATATCTACAAATGTAATATCACTGTATATTTCATTCTGGCTGAGGTCATAAACAAGATCATACAGAAAATCTTTATTTTCATTCATGACTGTTATCTCAGCTACTACATCTTTTACATCTCCCTTTGCTTGAATTTCTTTTAATCGCTTCATTCCTTCAACGCTTTTTCTTATTCGATCTTCTCCAGCATATCCTGGATGATTAAATATTGGATCAACTGAACTTGTAAATCCTTCAACATAATCTGTTTCTCTAAATAAGCGTTTTATCAAAGGTTGAATTTCAGGGGTATTGTTGCTTATGATTGTATAATAAATTTCATTGTCATTACAGAAGTTTATAATTTCTGGTAGGTCTTTTCTCAATAAAGGTTCCCCACCATAAAAGATATGAAACACATTTGGGTTTTGTTTTTTAAATGCTTTCAATGCATTTATAACAACTTCTGTTGACATTTCATTTTTAATGTAATGTTCCATCTGTGGATAACCCATTGGCATATCAGGATAATTTTTAACGATTGCACAATACTCGCAATCTAAATTACACTTCCTTGTCAATATCCAGTTTACAATTCTTATTAGGCTCATGTTCCCCCTTAATAAATACATTCAAAAATTAGGTCGTCCCACTTTTTTTGAAATTGTTCAACTACATTATAATCGACTGCCATATAAACAGCAATCTTTTTCTTTTGAATTACGTCTTTACATGCGTTATATGTTGATTCGCCCAAGGCATTAAACAATGGCCCACGAGCTTTTGATATCCAATCTAAAGGACCATCATTTGTATATCTATTGAGTTTGTGTATTGTTGTGAATGCCTCATAGATTCTGACTCCTTCATTCCCCGCATCAGGATGTCTGTCAAGCTCTTTAACGTGCTCTCTCAATTCTTCAAGCTGAGTTTTATTCACTCCTAATATAAAACATGACGATGAACTGTTTGTTACAAAATCAGTTTTTATTTTCATAGAACTCCTTAACTCAACGCCAGAGTCTGATCCGCTTCAACTTGATCCTGATGTTGATGTGAAATGATAAAGATTGATTTTCCAACCTTCAATTTGTTTAATACTTTTGCCACATACCCAATGTTTTCATCATCGAGCGCATCGAATATTTCATCAAACAACAAGATGTTAATTTTCATATTCTGCATATTCGCTTGTAGCTCACCAAGCGTCAATATTGTTGCTATATCAACGATTCGTGTTTGCCCACCAGATAACTGAACTCTTAAATTTGCTTGGGTGTGTGTATCCAAAACTCTAACAGAAATCTTATCTCTGAACTCACCCGCTTTTGTTTCTGCAAGAGTATCGAATGAAACTATGTATCGACCATTGGTCAACATATCTAAATACTCTGACACCTTTTGATTCATAAATGGAATTGATTCATCAATCAACATAGAAGGCATGCCTGCTGATGAAAATCCTGTTTTCCAGAACTCCAAAACACTTTGCCTTACTTCCAAAGTTTTCACATTGCTTGCAATCTGTTTGATTGTTGATTTTAAATCAATCTCCCTTTGTTGATACTTTAATAATTGATCAGCATCATATTCTTTTTCTTCTTCAGTTTTTATATTGCTTTCAATAACAGCATGACCATTGTCTAAGTTCTTAATGGTTCCTTTAACACCATCCACTTTCAATTGATGATCAGCCGCCTCGGTTTTCAATTCATCCGTTTCAGCTTGTCTTTTGAGCAAATCCGCTTTTTCTTGTTTTGCCTTTTCTTCAAGCTGTTCCGTTTGTTGTTTTGCTAAGGCATCGACCTTTTGAAATGTTTGGGTCAATCTCTCGTTTATGTTTTGATATTGATCTTGTTGATCTTTGTCAATTTCATCTATTGCATCTTGAGTTGATTGAATTGTATCATTCATATCGTTTTCTTTTGCAACGTGTGTTTCTTTTACTGATTTAATTTGTGACTCAATAGATGCAATCTCTTTATTATTTGTTGCTATGTTTCCTTCATGTCCCTGAACCTTCGCAATTAACGATTCTCGGGTTTTATCATTCACATCCTGCTCACATGTCGGACATGATGAAAACTCTTTCTCAAGAACATTTGAACGGATTTCATCTATTCTTGATTGGTTTGATCTGTTGTCTGCAAGCAAATCATTCTTCTTTATATCAAGTTCATGAAGCAATTGTTTACATTTATCAGTAGCCTCTCGTAATTTTAATACGATTGTCTCTTTTACACTTACCAATGCTTCTTTTGCTTTAATTGCTGTATCCCGAACTTCTTTTGCTGCTTCATCTGCCGCTGATTGCAATTCATGTTTCTTCTGTTCCATCTGAATCTTTAAATTGTTAGACAACGACTGATATTTTGCATCAAGGGTTTCAAGTTCTACATTTATCTTTGCAAGCTCGATGGTTAATGTTTCAACATTGAATTGGGTTTGTTCGAGTTTATCAAGCTCTTTTTTCCAATTATCTGAAAGACGTTCATTGTCTTCTAAATCCCTTTTCAACTGAGCGATTATTTCTTTTTGATCTGTATAGAATTTCTTCTTCAAAGCTTTCAACATTACGATTTGCTCAAGCGTATCTTCCAAAATTCCATGTTTGACTTTTCCTTGATTTGATAGATTGTCAATCTCATTCCTGACTGTTTTTAATCTTGCATCCGTTTCTTTATAATATAGAATGTATTGTTCGAGCATGAGAATCTTTCTGAATATTTCCTTCTTATCAGAATCAACAAGATCTGTAAAGAAGTCTTTGACCTTTTGCCCGAACATTAAAGTATTCATAAATGATTTTTGAGGACAAATCAATCGCTCGATTTCAGGTAATACTTCTCGATGTCCTGATTTAATGTCCACACCATTCTTATTTAGTACAACCGTGTTACCCATTTTTGTATATTTTTGATACCGGTTGACTTTATACTGATCGTCATTTATTTTGAAATTGACCCATGTATGACAATTCTTTCCGACAACATTATTTATTACATCATCTCCACGTGCTCCCTTTGATGTTGTACCAAATAATGTAAACGGAATAGCATCCAATGACATTGTTTTACCGATTCCATTTGGACCAGTCATCAATGTGATTGTATCATTTGTAAATGTGTGGGTCATTACATCAATATATGGACCATAATTTTCCATTCCGACTTCTTGAAAAGTTATATCTCTCATTTATACCTCACAGCTCTGAATAATATCAAAGGCTTCTTTCATATATAATTCAATTTGATCTTCGGGGATTTCTTTTATCTCTAGATACTTTTTGATCTTATCTTCTTGACTCATGGAGCTTGTAATCCCACGATCAGTAATATCAGCCTCGGTTTTGTCGACCACGTTAAATTCACCTTTGAATCCGGTGAGGTCAACCTTTTCTCTCATGATAACCTTCACATGATCGCCATCATCTCTGGCTTTCTTTGCAGCTGCCAAAATTTCATCAATGTTGCCAGCCTTGATTTCAAGTTCAATATGTTTCTTGTAATCATTGATTGGTACACTTTGAACATCTAATGTATCTGTATCAATAACCAAGAATCGTTTTAAGTCATTCTTTTCACCCCAATCCAATTGAATCAATGAACCTGAGTAATACAGAGCAATGTCTGATCGAATGATTTCTTGCGGTTTATGGTAATGCCCAAGTAGGACTAATTTATATCTACCAATCAAATCCTTTAAAGATATGTCTGATATGATACTTAATCCTGAATTTAATATTCCTTCACTCAACCCGAAATGTGAAACCAGAATATTCGCTTTATGTTCCCTGATTATTTCAGGCAGTTTTGTTGAATATGGAACGAATAATACATCATCGCTCTCTCTGTGATATACTTCTGAATAAGGTACCCATTTTACATTGTCAACTTTCGCTAACGGCCTTAATGCTGAAACTACATCATCTCCTTTACCCGATAGATCGTGGTTACCGTCAATGACAGTGAACAACAACTTATCTTCAAAATCTTCAAAGTATTGGAGCATAATTTCCTGAGCGATTGCATAGATGACTGACTTGCCGTGCAATACATCGCCACCGATAACAAGTTCTTCAATGCCGTTATCAATGCAGTATTTTGCAACTTCATATAATGCACTTTTGATACTATGCAATCGCTCTGGTAAATTGGTATCATCTTCAATTTTATCCGAACCGTAACGTGAAAGATGAATATCTGCTATATGTGCAAATCTACTCATAATGTTTTACCGATTCCTTTATCTGTAGATTTTACTTCTTCCTGCTTTAATGGTGGTTGAATTTTTGTGTCCTCTTTTTCATTTAAAGTAGCTTCTTGTTCCTGAGTTATTACTTCAACCTGTTTTGTTTTCGTTGTCTGAGAGATACCAGCTATGAACGGAACAGTAATTGCTAACAAGATTACTATAATGAAAATACAAACAATCAATTCGATTAAGGTGAATCCTTTTTTGCTTCGTAACATAATTCAACTCCTTTGTTTACTGTGGTTACTAAATCAGATAGATCAATGTGATTTTTTAAAATATCAACTATCTGTTCTTCTTTGATTCCGAATATGGAGTTGTTTCCTTCGCCACCCATTTCAGAATCTGAAACGATAAAACCATTTATATTGCATATGTCTAATACTGCATAATATATTGGACCTGGAGTTCCTTCATCTCCATATGACCAAAGATGCTGTCCTTCTTTTAGTTCTTCAATTGAGTCTTCTATATCACAGAATATTTCATCATTGAATGCTTTATCTGATGTGTCACTATAATATTCATTTTTATATGACTTATGTGCTTGATTTCTTGTGACTTTGAAATTGTTTGGTACAAATACTACATATGCTGTCGATGAACTATTTGTAATGAAGTCAACTTTTATCTTCATAAGTGTTTCCTGCTGCTCCTGCTTTATTCATTATATCTTGTACAAATTCTGCAAAGTCACGACACGCACTATGATTTATAAATGATCTTGTACATGATGCAGTAACAAGACAATCAATACATGGACTACCTTCTCTTGTCGATAATTCTTTCATAGCTTTTCCGAATCGTCGTGTGTCTTTGCGTTTACGAGTGGTCATAATCAATATGCCCGCTTGGGACGCCTATTGCCTCAAGCAATGAAAGCATGCTGAAATTATCCATTGATGTATCCCCATATATTTTTTCAGAGTCTTCTCTGATTGTCCACTCATCCATTTTACTGATATAACCAAAATCATAGTGACCGGGTTTTCTTTGAGATATCATTGCAGCCGCTTCAAGGTGATCATAAATAAGCAACTCTTGCTCAGGTGTTAAATTGCTTCTTAATATTGTGAATGATGCACTCGAACTGTTTGTAATAAAATCAACTTTTAATTTCATTCGTCCCCCCGTATAATTGTTAGGGCAATGTCTTCGTCAATTTGTTTTAACTTGTTATCCTTGTATAAAACATATTGAATCTTCCATCCCTTCTTTAAGTAAAATTCTTTTCTGTTGTGAAATGTCCGTGAAATATCTTTACATCCATAATCAAGCATATCAATTATGACTGGTGTATTTTTATTCTTTTTTGCTCTGGTTACCCTTCCAGCTAATTGCTCAATGTTTGATATTGGAGATGTCATTATGATTGTATCTTTCCAAGGAGCATCAACACCATCTCTACATTTTCCAGGTGTTGCAAAAGTATGCTGAGAATCAAGAGTTTCAAGACCACCCGATCCACAAAACATTGCTTTACTTGCTGACGGCATCCACTTGTGCAACTCTTCAATCAGCTTAATTCTTTCAGCAATACATATTGTTTGTCTATCGTCTTTAAACCGTCCCAATAAACCCCTCACAACCTCTACAAACGGTTTTGACTTCTTAATTAGATTAAGATATCTTGCACGCTGGAACTCCCCCCCATACCTTATATACTGCGTCCTGTAAGGTGTATCTATTTGATAATCCAAAAGGAATACTGTGACTCTGGCATCCATTGTGCCTTGAGCATCATCATCCGAAAACACCTCTCCAAGATGATATTCAATTATGTCTCCATTACCATCATATCTATATGGAGTTGCACTTAATCCATATGTATATTTTGAAGGCATATGAATTGAGCATTCTGAAAATGTTGGTGCTCCTACCGATGTGTGTACTTCATCGGCTACAAATATTCCTATATTTGATTCGTTAAGTTTTATAAGAAAGTCTTTACGCTTTCTTTTCAACAATGATAAGAATGTTTGTGCGGTCGATATGATTATTGGTTTATCTAAATCCTCTTCAAATGTTGCGCTTGTTAGTCTTGCAATATCATCTTCTTTGATATCCGTAAATTGAAGGAACCTATTTTTCCATTGTATTGCTAATGGATCCCGATGAACCAATATTAAAGATTTCAATTTTCTTTCAGCAATCATGTATATTGTGATTACTGTTTTTCCAACACCAGGAGACAATTGTAGAATACCATCTTCATGATTCATCATGTATTCTATGGCTCTTTCTTGTACTTCACCTCTTGGTGTAATGTTGTGACTTATTTCAATTGATTGCCCATGATGCCGATGATCATGAATTACTGTATTCATGAAGTATTTCTGGAGTGGGAAGTTCCTTGGTATTAAAAGAAACTTCTCCGACTCCAGATAAAATACATTTATTGTCATGGCGGAATTACCATAACCTCGCGTTCTTCTTTCCAACTTTTCTTTTACATTTACATACGACCGTGTATTCCTATGTTTCGTTGGAATTAATATTCCTGAACGCTTTAAAATATCCATTTATATCTTGAATAGCGGCTCTAATGAATATGTCGCTTTTGAATTTTCGTTTTCATACACGGTTACATAATCAATTAGAACATTCGGATACATTTTAGTTAATGCTATTTCGACTGACTCAAATATATCCTTCGCCAATCTCTCTGCTGTTGGGTCATGATCAACTGTGATCACTCTCATTCCCATTCCCTCAAGCTGTTTCCCTAACTCTGCATCTGTTTCATTCAATAACAAACAGTGATCTAGTCCATCAAGAAATCCTCCAACCAATGCTTTCAAATTGGAGAAATCAATGACCATATCATTTTCATCTAATTCTGAAGCTTTAACTCCAATCAATACTGTGAAGTTATGACCATGCATTGAGAAACATCTACCTCTATGTTTACTCAATCTATGTCCCATAGGAAATGTGAATCTTTTTTCAATTCTGAACATGCGTTATATCTCCTTATATTGATCTAACACAAACTCTGTTAGATTTTTAAGATTTGATGTAAAAATATTTAGTTTATCTGTCAGCTCAGACGTGTCTGTGTTCAAGGTCATCAATTTGCTGATTCTATATTTATTGATAAGTTCTGATACCGTTTCTTTTGGCACAGCTGTTTCTTTCGTAATTATATCAAGGGTTGTCGGGATATCCCAGTCGTTTTTAATACACTCGCTCAATGGTTTTCTAATTAATTCCAATGCGTTGTATTCATCAATCTTTTCTTTCAGTCTGGATATCTCGTGTTTTAACATTTCTTCGTTCATCTGTGTGAACATGTTGTATGTATCTAATAACATTTGATCAATGGGTTTCACCAATACTTTATGATTGATATCCACAACCGTTGTTTCAAATGAGATTGCACCCTTGATAGCTTCCTTAATCTTCACAAGAAAGTCTTGATATATCTTATCTCTGTTTCTTTCTCGCAATACCTGAAAAACAATTTTGGTTTCATCAACTGAAAGGTCTGTAAATCCTACCATTCCGGAATCCAATTCAGCTGAGAATTTATTTAACATTGATTCAAATCTTTTACCGGGTGCCCATGATTTTAAGGTGATCGTGTTATTCCTTGTATTTTCTTCAATGACACCATCAACTTCAATCTTGGCTTTTCCAACTGTTAGTAATTCATCAAGCACATCAGGCGGAGAAGTTATTACACAATCTGTCATGGGGGCGATTATCGGTTTTCTTTTTCTGATCCCCAATAACCATAATAATCTTTGATATAAATCCTTTATATCAAAACAAGGAATGAATGTTTTAAATCCAAATCCAATTCCTTGTGTATACTCTGTTCCCATTAAACACACAGGAAACATTGTTGGTAGAAATAACGATTCCTTATCCCCAAGTTCTGTTTCAACAATTGGGGCATGGTCAATATACTTGAATGCTAGATCAAGAATTTTTTGGCTTATTTTACACTCAGTGTATCTTGGGGCGGCTGGTCCAACTGGCTCAACTCCCACATTTGTGCCGAAATTTCCTTGCCCTGTTAAGAACCCTTGGCGAACTAACTGAACAATTGTCCCGTAACATTCACCATGAGGATGATAATGCCCAATTGTATATGCATCAACTTGCCGCGATTTTACAAACTTTTGTCTCGCAATTTTATAAGCTGATAATAGAACTCTCCGCTCAACAGGTTTTAACCCATCAAGATCCAAAGGAAAGTTTCGATAATTTGAATATTGCCCGTAATCTCTATAAAGGTGCGGTAGGTTCTTGTCCATATAACTCCGTATCTTCAAAACATACTTGTTCAATCATCAGCGGAAATATTGGGGGTCCGAAAAAACAATTTGCCTCAATCATACTTCCACCTTGGATCACTTTGATGGGATCCATCAAATCCCCACCTGCAATTGACATATACACTTTCTCATGCTCGGGGACAAATATGTATGAATAGTCTGTTCCTGAACTATCCGGCCAATCCCAAGGCCATTGGCAAATATGATTTGCTACAATACCCTCACAGAAATTAATATATTCTATGACCAACTCTTCATACATGATTCGATTTACTTGAAGCAGAATTGGGGTTGAGATTGCCCAAATTTCACCACATCTGTGTACACTCCCAATCCAATCTGCTTGACTTCCTGAGCCAACATAAAAATCAGCCTTTTCCATTTTCAGCTCCCATTCATTTCATTGAGAATCTTTGTGAAGCTGGGAACGTCACCGTTTTCAAAAATCTTAATATCTTCATACGAATCTAATAACCTTCTTCTCAGTTCCGTTTCAGCATCGTGCACTGCATCAATTTTTTCAGACATGTTTGTATAACTCACACCTGTCTCTAAAATCACCTTGCCGACTAACTCACATATTGCATAATTTAAATCGCCTTTACTATCAATGAACATGAATAGATCATTGATAGCATTTGCCATTTCTTCTTTATATTTATCGGGAATATAGGGCATTATTTACCCCCTTTCTTAATCAGGTTACATTTTATAACCTTTTTTCCTTTTGCGGGTTCCATGATTTTGGGTTTTCCTTTTCCCCATGAACATTCAAATTGTGCCTGATCGTTTGCTGAGCAAAAATCACATGCACCGCAATCAATTGTTATTGTTTTCTTTCTCAATTGTTACTCCTTATGTAACCAATTTCCTTTTTTCTTCAGCACTTGAAAATAGTTTTTCTAATGCACCAATGTCTTTGCTGTATTTAATAGGAACAAGATTTCGAGTCTTAACATCTAACAAACAAACTTTTAATTGTTTGGGAGATAATTCGCCAAGACCTTTAAATCGTGTTATGTTGCGACCATCTTTTCTTGCCTTTTCCAATTCTTCCTCATTCCATAATGGGATGAATGCTTTCTTTTCATTGATAGCAAACAATGGAGTTTGTGCAATATAATACCTGCCTGTTTTCACAACCTCAGGCATCAATGTTGCAATAACCATTGTTACAAGACATGCAATATGATTTCCATCATGATCTGCATCGGTAGCACATATAATTTTTTGATATCTCATTTTATTGATATTGAAATGTGTATCAACTCCTGCTCCTACTGCCTTCACCAATTCACCAACCTCTTTATTTGCCAATATGTTTTTCTTGGTTGTTATATTTGGAATTGATTTTCCTTTCAATGGAAGGATTGCATGAAGAGCTGGATTTCTTGATTGAATGATTGAACCGCCTGCCGAGTCACCTTCAACAATATATAATTCACCTTGGCGACTTGTACAATCACGCAATTTCGTGAATTTTGTTGATGCTCGTTTACCCACTCCGTTTGTTTTGACAAATTTCTTAGAGTCTAATTTCATTCTATAATCTTGAAATCGTTGCATATATTCAACCATCATTACTTCAGATTGTTGTGCAAATGTTTCAAGGTGACTTTTGAAATCTTTCATAAACTTGTCAAAATAACTTTTTACATTGATTAACGAGTCTTTTGTTTG
>Ga0307377_10000764_pt1 | contig 42365 bp, 35 predicted proteins | sample TR3MG_FD_202535 | JGI IMG/M metagenome (GOLD analysis project Ga0307377, IMG submission 202535) | Soil microbial communities from Risofladan, Vaasa, Finland - TR-3 | ecosystem: Environmental > Terrestrial > Soil > Coastal area > Acid sulfate soil | place: Finland: Risofladan, Vaasa | collected...
GGTGCTGGACGTCCGAGGTGCCGCCATCGCCGAAGGTCCAGTCCCAGGAGGTTGGGTTGCCGCTGGACAGATCGGTGAAGTTCACCGTCAGCGGCGCATTGCCGCTGAGGGGGTTGCCGGAGAAGTCAGCCACCGGCGCCTGGCCTTGGGTGACCGTGATGTAGTCCACCTTCGTCTCGGTGTCCTGGCCGTACTGGTTGGCGGCCGTGAGGCCCACCGTGTAGGTGTTTGCGGTCGTGTACTGGTGGCTCGGGTGCTGGACGTGCGAGGTGCCACCATCGCCGAAGGTCCAGTCCCAGGAGGTTGGGTTGCCGCTGGACAGATCGGTGAAGTTCACCGTCAGCGGCGCATTCCCGCTGAGGGGGTTGCCGGAGAAGTTAGCCACGGGCGGGACCGGGCCACCGGCGCCGTAGACTTCGAACTCGCGTACGTTCATGCCCCACGGGGTGCCTTCCTGCCAGACGTTGAGGCGGACGTAGCGGGCATCGCCGGTCCAGCCCCACGCATCGTCGAGGCCACCGTCGCCGCGAGTGAATGCTCTGATGGGGGTATAGTCGCTCCCGTTGGTGGAGACGTCAATGTCGAAGCCGCGAGCATAGTAGTTGCCCAGCAAGGCCCACTTCACGATGACGCGGCTGACCGTCTGCACGGAGCCGAGGTCCACGATTAGCGTGCCGGTGGACGAGCTTTCAACGGCCTCGGTGTTCTCGTCGCCGTCGACGGCGAGATTGCCGTTATCCCAAGTGCCGGAGGTGACCTTGCCGAGGGCGAGGTTAGCGCCGCTGGGCAGGCCGGGCCATGCCGGATCCGGCACGACGTACGGGTTCGTCGGGTCGGCGGACCAGTTGTAGGCCTCCTCGTCGTCGGTGTAGCCGTCGCCATCGGTGTCCGGGTCGAGCGGGTTGAGGGTCTGGTTGCGGAAGTTGGACATGAGGCGACACTCGTCGGCGTTGCTGATGCCGTCGTTGTCCCAGTCCAACGGACCGTTCGACGGGTCATTGTGCTGGGGGAACCACCCAGAGTCGTGATACCCGAAGGCAGTCTCGTGGGAGTTCAGCATGCCGTCGCCGTCGTAGTCAAGGTAGCGGTCCGGCTTCGGGTACGGCTCATAGCACGTGTCCATCACCTCGAAGTTCTCGGGGCCGACGAAGCCGATGTCCCAGAGACGGGCGTAGGTCTTGCTGCTGTTCCGGTAGGCGCAGTTGGTGCCGTCGATGTACTCGTACGGGTCATTGGCATTGCAGAGATCCGCGCCGGGATATGCAAAGACGCAGTTCGCATAGAGGTGAACGGTGCCGCTGTTGTCGGTTATCCAGATGCCGTAATCGCGAGCGGCCTTGGCGACGACCTTTTCCGTGTGATTCCAGTCCATCGCCTCAATGGCCTGGTCGGTCCAGATGCTTGGCTTCAGACGGTAGACCGCGATCTCGGGCAGCCGATCAGGATATTCGACACTGCCGAACTCATCCCCGTCTGTCTTGGTAGCGGGCGGGATGGTGAGGGAGGACGGCCCCGGGATGGCGGAGCAGAGCCCGTGATCGATAAGGCCGGCCTCGAGCTCCTCGGGGTAGATCAGGCCCACGGTGTGGGAAAGCGAGGGGCCGCGGAGGCTACAGGACATCGGGTTGCCACCGCTGGAGTTCGTGAACACGAACCCCGCGTTCTCGCACTCGTAGTAACCGGCGCCATTGCGCTGCCAGACGCCGTTACTGTCGTGGTTGATGCGCCAGAACGAGTACTCGACACCGTGTGCCGCGTCCGTGATGTCCGTGTTGTCGTCGCTGTCAGTCTCGGGCGTGCACTTGACGATCTGATCGGTCGGGAAGGGCACGTCGTTGATCCACTGTCCGATCGGGCAGTAGCCCGTGGCTACATAGACGTCCTCAAGCTGGTAGTTGGAACCGTTGATGACGTAGTTGGACATCGTCCAGGAGCCGAGGGCCAGGCGTATCTCATTGCGTTTCATCATGGACTTGATGTCGGACATCAACTGGTCGCTGTACGGATCGATCCCCCACTCTTGGGGGATGGGCCGGTACATGACGTTGTTCTCTGCTGGCCAGACGGTTGATGGAAGGTCAGCGAAAGCGGCTGTCATGGCAAGCACATACGCCGCGATGAGTCCAACGAGGAGCCAGCCACTTCGGACGGAGACCATCTTCTCAGTCATCTAGAGTCACCCCCTTCTCTCTTCTCTGTGTTGATGGGATTCAGCAGTGCGGCAACACGTGGTGTGCTCGATACTCACCTCCTCAGACGGCCGACTCTGTCGCGCTCCGCGCGCGGAGACACCGCTCCAGGTGGGCCACTCAGGTACATCGGGCCGGAGGCCGGCGCGGGGCCGAAGGTTCGTCGGGCGATGACCCGACCAAGGTTAAGGATAGGGGGGGAGTCGGTCCCGGGTCCATGCCTGGGTCTACGGGAAACCTGCCCGGAGTCTGGAATTGGTGACTACCGACGTTCGCGCAATGAAGTAACATTGCGCGAACGTCTTTCTTCAGGCATTCCCCGGCTTTCTGATGGATGTCGCCCGTTACTTCTTTGGGCGACATCCACTAGAGGCCGCGCAGGCGCTCTCGGTAGGCTCTCGGGGACAGCTTGTGTTCACGCGTGAAGGCGCGCGTGAAATGAGCTGGGTCGGCGTAGCCGACAGAGTGGGAGATCTCGGAGATGGTGAGATCGCTGTTCTCAAGGAGGTCCTGGGCGGCAGAGAGACGGAGGTTACGGATATGGTCTGCCAGCGAGTGGCCGAGGTGGGTGGAGAAGAGGTAGCTGAGATGGCTCGGGCTATAGCCGACGGCTCGCGCCACCTCAGTTACGCGGAGTTGGGAACGGAACCTGGCATCGCAGTGCTGGAGCGCCGCCTGAAGTACGCGCCACGTACGTGGTTCGGCACTGATGGTGGGGGATTCTCGGGGTCGAAGGCGGAGAATGTTGCCGCGTCGAAGCCGCCGGACGAGGATGCAGCTCAGGTAATTGAGCAGGCTGTGGACGGCGCGCTCCCAGTCCCAATCTCTGTGCTCCAGTTCAAGCGCGATGGCGTCGGCTATGCTGACGATGCTCGTTCGGCCGGGCAGCTCGGCCGCCGGGCCGGAGCGGTACGTGCTCGGCGGCATGAAGCTCGTCTGGTCGAGGCGGGCGAACGTCGAGTCGCAGTAGCACCAGAACATCGTGTAGGGGGAGCCGGCCTCACAGGGGAACTCAGCGTGCTCGACGCCTCGGTTGATGAACAACACCCGACCGGGAGCGAGATTGAAGGTCTCACCGTGGGTGATGATACGGGCATGGCCCGCGCTCACAATTGCGATTTCGTGGCCATCGGAGGCGTGGGCGCGAAATGAGTTGCTGCCCTCAAGCGGGCCCTGCAGCGCCCGCTGGGTGGGGGCATGGAAGATGTCGCCGCTGGGCCTGGGGAGGGCCAGCTCATGGAGGCGATTCTCGAACAGCTCATCGGCCGCGCTCATGGATGGTGTCCCGTTCGTAGTGGAAGGTTCGGCGACTCTCCCATAGTCATGTTAGGCTGCAAGGTGTTGCTTGTCAACGAATGAGTTGGCATTCTCAGCGGTGGTTTTGCTGGCGTCGAGCGCCGCTGCTGCCGCCCAGCGCAAGGCCATCTCGCCCGAGCGCCAGCGGGTGACGCCTCCCGTTCGGCCCTCGGCCCCCGAGAGCGAGGTCTCGATCACATTCGTGGTCGCCAGGCACTTGCGCAGGGGCGGCACGGCCGAGGAGCTGATCGGGCTCTGCGCGGGATAGCGAGATCGAGGCCGAGGAGATGGGTTCCCGACGAGTGCGGAGATGGCGCGTTGAGGAAGGGGAGTAGGAAACGGCGGGCATGTCCGCCGGCGGCGGAGCACGCCCGCCCTACATTTCGGGGAAGGGGATTAGGGGCTGGGCAAGAAGTAGTCTGGTGACATGGCAGAGCGGCGCAAGCGACGGAACGACCTCAACGATCTGACGGGGAAGGAGTGGATCAAGTTCACGCGGACGTGGTTCGTGTGCGATTCGCCGCGGTATTGGAGGAACAAGCCGACGGAGCTGCATCCGGCGCGGTACCCCGAGGAGCTGGTGTCGGATTTCCTGGGGTTCTTCACGAAGCGGGGCGGGGCGGTGCTGGATCCGTTTCTGGGATCGGGGGCGACGCTGGTGGCAAGTGCCGAGACGGAGCGTGTCGGCGTGGGGGTGGAGCTGAGCGGGCGCTACGCGCGGACGGCGGCGCGGCGGGTGAAGGAGGCGGGGAGGCCGCAGACGGTGGTGCGGGGGGATGCGCGGGAGATGGGGAAGGCGGAGTTCTGGGGGAAGCGGCGCGAGGCGCTGGAAGCTGCGGGGATCGAGTTCGCGCGGGGGCTGCCGCAGTTCGACTTCGCCATCACGTCGCCGCCGTACTGGCAGATGCTGCGCACGAGCCGGGGCGGGGTGTTCTCGAAGCACAAGCAGCGGGCGGCGAAGGGCCTGGACACGGCCTACTCGAAGAGCCGGGCGGACCTGGGGAACATCGGCGACTACGGGGCCTTCATCGAGGGACTGGGCGGCGTCTTCGACCAGGTTCGGCGCTGCGTCAAGGAAGGGAAGTACCTCGTCGTGGTGGCGCAGAACTTGCGCGCTCCCGACGGCACTGTGCGCATGCTCGCCTGGGACCTGGCCCGCCGTATCGAGCGGCCCGGCCGCGCCGCCACGCGCTGGCTCTTCCAGGGCGAGCGCATCTGGTGCCAGAACACGAAGCCGCTCGGGATCTGGGGCTACCCGGCGGTGTTCGTGCCGAATTACCATCACCACTACTGCTTGATCTTCAGAAAGGTTGGGAACGGATGAAAGGCGTAGCACTTCTTGTGTCCGCGTGCTGGCTCGCCCTCGCCCTGGCGCCGGCGCGCGCCGCAGATATCGGAGGAGGAGACACCACCGTGACAGCAGACCAACTCACCGCGCGCGTCGTCGCCGCCGGACGGCCGCGGCTGTTCTTTCAAGAGGATGGGTTGGAGCAACTGAAGACAGCCATCCAGACGACGCATCGGGAGAAGTGGGAGAAGCTGAAGGCGGCGGTGGAGGAGTCGCTGGATGAGGGCCCTCCGGACTACCGGCCGCCCCGGGTCGGCGGGGACCCGACGCGACCGGGCACACCCAATGACGAGATGCTCTGGCTGCGGCAGTTCGGCTACAAGCTGCCGGGCATGGCGCTGGTGGCGCTGCTCGACGACGACCCGAAGTACTTCGAGCACGTCCGTAAATGGGCGCTCAAGCCTGCGGAGTACCCCGTCTGGGGGGCCGGCCTCTTCGAGAACAGCGGCCTCGCCGCCAAGCACGTCCTCTTTGGAGTATCCATCGCCTATGACTGGCTCTACGATCGCTGGTCTCCCGAGGACCGCGCCCGGCTGGAGGCGATGCTCCGCGAGCACGGCCGCATCCTCTACGAGGCGGCGGAGGGGATCAACGACCGCGGCTGGTGGAAGGACACGTGGAGGCAAAACCACGCCTGGAACGGCTACCAGGCGCTCGGCGTGACCGCCATCGGCCTCGCCGGGGTGGAGCCCGAGGCGGGGGTCTGGCTGGAGAAGGCCATCTGGGGCGGGCAGCACATCGTCGCCGAGCTTCCCGACGAGGGCGCCTATGAAGAGGGCATCCCCTACTGGGGCTATGGCATGGAGGCGCTCGTGCGCCTCATCACCGCCGTCCGGCCCTACGGGGTCGACTTCTACTCCGCCCCTTACTTCCGCAACACGCATCTCTTCCGGCTCTACCTGGCGGGCCCCGAGATGTGGCAGTGCGCCAACTTCGGCGACGGCCTCACCCGCGACTGGCACGCCATGCGCACCACCATGTACCGTCTCGCCTCGGAGTATCGCAACCCCACCACCCAGTGGCTGGCCGAGCACCTCTCCGACCGCAGGGACCTCGACGCCACCTGCTGGGGCCTCCTCTGGTACGACCCGACTGTAGAATCCGAGCTCCCGCCCGACCAGCCGCTCTGGCACGCCTTCTCGGAGACCGGCTTCGCCGGGGCGCGGACGAGCTGGGGCGACGACGCCCTGACGCTCCACCTCCGCAGCGGGAAGGCGCACGTCTCCCACTCGCACCTCGACGTCAACAACTTTCTCCTCAATGCCGGCGGCGAATGGCTTCTGCGGGACTACGGCTACGGCAAGGTAGGCCCCGGCTACTTCTCCAAGGAGACTATTTACTTCAACACGAGCACCTTGTCGCACAACTGCCTCGTGATCGACGGGAAGGACCAGCGCAGGGAGGACGACAGCATCGGCGCGATCACCGACGCGGCGGAGGGCGACGGGGCGATCTGGTTCCGGTCCGATGCGACGAAGTGCTACGAAGGCGCGGAGTCGGTAGTTCGCGAGCTGGCGTTGGTGCGGCCGGGGGAGGGCGCGGGGCGGTGGGGCATCGTGGTCGTGCGAGACCGAGCGCGGGTGTCGGAAGCGGCGACGTTCGAGTTCGTGCTCCAGCCCGGCGGTGAGGTCGAGATCGACGGCGACACCTTCACCATCCAAGGCGAGAAGGCGAGGCTGGTTGGGCGAGTCCTGGCGCCGAAGGGCGTGAGCATGTCGCTGGCTCTCGGAGTCGGCGAGCGCATCAATGTCAAGGACCCGCTCACGCTGCGGATCGCGGCGCCGGGGAAGGCGCGGGAGGTGGAGTTCGTGGTGGTGCTGGCGCCGTTGGCGGAGGGGGAGGAGGCGCCCGAGGTGGCGGGGGCAGAGGCGGATGGCTTCGGGGTTCGGCTGGGAGGCGAGGTGATCGTCTTCTCGGCCGGCGGCGACGCGGCGCCGCGGCGCCAGGTTCGGTAGCAGAAGGAAGGAGCCGGGAGTGGATTACACCGTCCTCGGTCGAACGGGTTTGCGGGTGAGCGTGATGGGGCTCGGCTGTGGCGGGCACAGCCGCCTCGGGCAGAGCTACGGCAATACCGAGGCCGAGTCGGTCGAGGTGGTCCGGCGCGCAGTGGACCTCGGGGTCACCTTCTTCGATACGGCGGAGGCTTACGGCACCGAAGAGATCCTCGGCAAGGGCCTCGCCGGCGCCCGCCGCGAAGATATCGTCATCTCCACGAAGAAGTCCACGTGGCACGATGGGGAGGGCCCGCTGCCTGCCTCGGAAGTAGCTCGGGGCCTCGAGGCAAGCCTGCGCCGCCTTCAGACAGACTGCGTGGATGTCTACCACCTGCACGGGCTGCCTCTCGGGAGCTACGAGCACGCCGTGAGCGAGCTGGTGCCGGAGCTGCTGAGACTGCGGGACCAGGGCAAGCTTCGCTTCATCGGCGTCACGGAGGCTTTCGCCTCCGATCCCGGACACGAGATGCTCCAGCGCGCGGTGCAGGACGGCTGCTGGGATGTGGTCATGGTCGGGTTCAACCTGCTCAACCAGAGCGCGCGCGAGCGCGTCCTCGCCAAGACCATCGAGAAGGACATCGGCGTCCTCATCATGTTCGCCGTCCGCCGCGCCCTTAGCGATCCCGCCTCTCTCAAGGAGCTTCTCCTCGACCTTCGCTCCCGCGGCCTCGTCGATCCCGATCCGGTGGAGGACAACCACGCCCTCGACTTCCTCCTGCGCGAAGGTGGAGCCGAGAGCCTTCCGGAGGCGGCCTACCGGTTCTGCCGGTACGAGCCGGGTGTCCACGTGGTGCTCTCCGGCACGGGGAAGCTGGATCATCTCGACCGGAACGCGGCTTCGCTGGCGCGGCCGCCGCTGCCGGAGGAAGATGTGGCGCGTCTGAAGCTGATGTTCCAGCGGGTGGATGACGTCTCAGGCAACTGAGCCGTTTATTGGCCTGGAGGCGTTGCCTCCCGAGAGGTGAAGGGCTCGTTGTCGCGAAGGTGAATCCCCGAGTTTGCGGCAAGACCGGGGGTGGATGTGTGAGTCGAAAGCGCCGACTCGAATAACCGGAGGACTTGAGGCAGGACGGCATGGGAAAGGCGACGTGCCCGCGATGCGGGCGGAAGCATGAGGAGCCGGAGCTGGTTCTGTGCGGAGAGTGCCGCCGCGCGCTGAGACAGGTCTCGGGCGCGCAGGGGGGCGAAGGGACGACGGTCACGGTGCAGGTGGGGCCGATTCTGAGCGAGGCCGTCGCCTCAGTGGGGCCGGGCGAGGACATCGACGAGGCGCTGCTTCGGGCGCTGAAGGCGCGCTACCCGGAGGAGGCGGCGAGCCTGCTGTCGGCGATCTCGCGGATCGTCGAGATCGAGGCGCGGCAGTCGGGGGAGAGCAAGGAGCAGGCCGTCCGGCGGCTGGCGGCGTCGGGGCCGGGGCCGGAGATTGCGCTGCGGAGGTCGGGGGGGCGTGTGGTGGAGGGCGGGTTCCCGACGACGGTGTCGGAGACGGTCTCCGAGACGCAGATCATTCGGGTGGGGGGCAAGGAGTACCAATCGCTGGACCAAGTGCCGCCGGAGATCCGGCGGGCGATAGAGGAGGCGCGGAGGAAGGGCGGCACGACGCGGAGGGTGGTGGTGGGCGGCCCCGACACCGGTGGGAGGCGGCCCGGCGAGCGCAATGTCGGGCTCAAGACGGGGTGCTCGTGGGCGCTCTTGGCGGTGCTGATGTGGCCGGTACTGCGCCTGTTCGGGAGGTAGGCCGGGGTCTCAGGGTTGGGAAGGACTGCATGTCGACCGAGGACCGCCGTCTCTGGCGGTCCTCGGTCTTGTGAGTGGGTGCTCAATCCCTAGGAGGAGGTTAGGGGTAGATGGCAGTCACCTGGCCGGTAGCGACGTCGAGGGCGTCGACGCGGTCGAAGGCTGGGTAACTCCTGAGATCCCTCTGGGAGGCGCCGAGCAGGATGAGGCGACCCCGATGGTCGAGGCCCACGATGCGCTCGGCGTACGGCAGAAGGCCGGGGACGGGTGGGAGTTCGATCGTGCGGGCGGTGCCGTCCATCGAAACGGCGGTGAGCTCCTCGCGCTCGAGCGTCGACTCGAAGTGCGGGCCTATACGGCCCTGCTGGTCGGTGAGCTTCCACCATTGGGCATGGACGAACACCTCGTCCGTCATCGGTCCGACGAAGAGCCTGGCTGAGGTGGCTTCGATCTCCCAGCCGACGGGGGAGAAGCTGCCTTCGCCCGGACGCATCCCGAGGAGGCGGAACGTGTGGCGATACTTTGTGCGGTCCCGCCTTCCGACCCGCAGCGCCGCCAGCGTGCCGTCGGGAAGCCATCGGAGGTCGCCAATGCGGGTTTCGTTGTCCGGTGCCTGCCAGATCTCCTGCGCCCGACCATCTTCGGTGTTGACGAGGCGGCGGGCGGAGAGCTGCTGTTCGTAGGTTTGGCCGAGATCGTTTTCGGCGGTCTTGGCGATCGTGTCAGTTAGGACGATCCAGCGACCGTCGGGGGAGATGTAGTCCGGGCCGAACCGACGTTCGACGACGGCTGCGTCGGGGGGTGGCGTCCAGATGACCTCGGTCTTCCGTCCATCGGGGAAGGCGCGAACTAGGGCGCCATTACGGTCGAGGCCGAGGATAACGTCCTCGACCGGAGACCAAGTGGTCGGTTTGAGGCGAATGGGAACCGGGTGCTCGCTGGGCTGGGACCCGTCGGCGTTGAACACGTGGAATGTGCCTTCGCGAGTCAGGGTGAGATACCGTCCTGTTGGTGACCAGGAGATGTCGTAGAAACCTCGCCATTGGAGGGAGTCCGGAGTGCCCCGGTAGATCTCGCGGTTGTCCTTGGTGTCCAGGAGGCGCAACTGCAGCCCGTGTGTTTCCCCCCGACCCCACGTGAAGCCTGGGGCATCGCTGTAGACGGCGCGGCGGCTGCCGTCGGGGGAGAGGGCGGCGCCGAAGCCTTGCTCGAACCCGCCCACGTAGAGACCGAGATACGGCATCGGTATCCGCTCAGTGGAAAGCTCCTCTCCAGTGTCGAGATCGAGGGCAACCCAGTAGTTGGCCGTGGTAACAGGGATCGTTTTGGGCACGCCTCCCGGCGGCCCCGTATCGAGATTCAAGGAGCCGAGATGCTGCCCGATCTCAAGGCGGCTTGTGGGGAACCTCACGCTTTTGGAGTGGGTTAGGAGAGAGAGGACCCGGCCGCCATTCTGGAGAGACGCTCCGGATATGGAGGTGACGCGGCTGCGGTCATAGCGAGTGGCGAGCCGGACGATGCCGCAGACGAGGAAGACCGTCACGGCCACGCCGATGGTTGCGGTCCAGACGGCGAGGGCGTGCCACTTGCGCGGTGCGGCGAGGAGCTCGCCGCGGGTGATGGGCAGGAGCGAGGAGAGAAGGAGAGCGGGGGAGGAGAGGAGACACCAGAGGGCGACGTCGAGGGTGGGCAGCCCGAGGAGGAAGGCGCCGAAGGCCAGGACGATCCACGTGGCGCCGAAGGTGAGCGCGGCGGCGAGGAGGATGGAGACGGCGAGGGCCGCGGTGACGCTTCGGGTGAGGCTGGAGCAGAAGATGCCGACGGAGAGGTAGAAGAGCGTCAAGCAGATGATATCCGGGAGATAGGCGCGGAGGGGAAGCAGGCGGAAGGCGGAGGGGAGCAAGAGGCGGTCGAGGCCGATGAGGATGATGCTCCCGGCGGCGGTGAGGGCGAGGGCGGCGAGGGCCATGGCGGCCCAGATGCGGCGGCGGCTGAGGGGGAGGGCAAAGAGGATGGGGGTGGTGCCGGCGGCGACCTCGCTGGAGAAGATGCCGCTGGAGGCGACGAGCGCGATGATGAGCGGGCCGAGGAGAATGGCGAAGCCAACGACGAGCTGAAGTGTCCACAGATCGTAGCCCGGGGGGTTAAAGCGGAAGAGAGCGCGCGCGCTGACGGCGTAACCGGCCGGGACAAGCAGTGCCAGCGTCAGTGCGAAGACGAGGAGGGGGCGGCCTTGGTTGAATTCCTTGAGGAAGAGGGCTCTCATCGTCATCGCCTCATGGGTAGATGTGGGTGTGTTCGCCGGTGGCGGGGTCGAAGGCGGAGAGGGCTGGGGGGAAGTCCCAGTTTCGGAGAATGATGCGCCCGCGGTGGTCGTGGCCGATATAGGAGGCGTCGGACAGCGCTTCTTTCAAGGCGGCGGTTGTGACGGGCGTCAGCGCGCCGGTGGGGTCGAGCGCCTGGAGGTCGAGGCTGCTCTGGGGGCGAGGGCCGGCTTGGGGACGGGGCTTCAACTCTTTGGTGGCAGCTTCGCCCCGGCGCCACGTGATAGTCTCGACCCGGTTCTGGCGCGACCCCTCCTCAAGGGTGACACGAACTGCGCGCAGGCCGGAGCTGTCATCAGTCCAGACGATTCCGCCCAGAGCGAAACTTGAGGTCGAGTCGCTGACATCGCTCCAGATCATGTCGGATTGCCTTCCGTCTGTGGAGAGGACGAAGACGAAGAACGTGTCTGAGGGGTCAGTGTTCGGTGGCTGGGGGGAGCTGATGAGCACCACCGCGAGCCACTTCCCATCAGGGGAGACGGCGGTGCGGCCCAGGTCTAAGTAGCTGTTCGGGGGAAGCTCGTCCCGCCAGTTCCAGATTGGCTGCATGTCGCCATCAAGGAGGATGGAGCGAACCACATCGCCGTCAGCGGAGAAGCTGTAGACGGCGGTGCCGTCGGGGGCCCAGGTGTAGGTTGGCTCGTCGTAGCGGCCGTAGCGGCCGCCGTGGAGCTCGATCGTCTGAGGCTGGGAGCCGTCAGGCTCCATGATGAGCAGACGCCAGAGACTGCTGCCGTGCTGCCAATCGTATCTGTCGCGGGAGAGGAGCGCCAGCCACCGGCCATCGGGCGACCAGTCCGCTCTCTGGATGTTGGGCGGACGGCCGGGCAGGAACGCCTTTGGGAGACCGCGGTAGGTCAGCCGCTTGCTCTTCAGGTCCCACACCTCGACCGACCGCTTGGGGACATCCAGATCATCGCCGCCCCGCCACGTGAGCGGCCGGAGGTCGGGGAGCACGGCGGCGAGCCTGCCGTCCGGCGAGACCACCGGCGTATCGGTCTCGCGGAGGGTGAGGAGTTCCCTGCCGGTGTCGAGGTCCAGAGTGACCGAGTAGGCGCGGCGATACTCGGTGTCACCGCCGATCCAGCGTTTCTCGAAGGCGCGAAGCGGGCGAACCGGTGATGCCTGCGTGCGGAGGGTCACCACATGTCCACCGCCGTTGATGAGGGGCTGCAGGATGTTCTCTACCTTGGTTCGGTCGTAGCGTGTCGTCCAACGAGCGGCGGCAAGGACGGGCACCGAGATGATGAGCATGACGAGGAGGGAGGTGGCAATCGGGAGGAGCCAGCGGCGGCGGCCGCGGAGGAGCTCGCCGCGAGCGAAGCCGACGTAAGACCCGGCGAGGAGGGCGGGACAGGAGGCGAGGGCCCAGAGCTCGATGTCGATGAGGGGCCCGTACGGAGTCAGGCGCGCGCCCGCAAAGAAGGTGAAGGCAATGAGCGCGATCACGAGGGCGGCGCTGAGCCCGAGGGCGCCGAGGAAGGCGTTGGTGATGCTGAGGGAGAGGCTGGAGAAGAGGAGGGCGCCGCAGAACAGCAGGAGTGTGGCGACGGCGAGGTCGGGGAGGAGCTGCCAGAACATCACTTCTTCGAGCGCCGGGCAGGCGGCGATGGCGCCGGGGATGATGACGAGGACGACGGCGGATAGGAGGAGGGCGAGGCCGGCGAGGACCTTGCCCAGCCAGATCTGGCGGCGGGTGAAGGGCAGGCCGAGCAGCAGGGGAAGGGTGCCGCGTTCGGCCTCGGCGGCGATGAGGCCGGAGCCGATGAAGGTGGCGAGGATGAGGGGGACGATGAGGTAGAGGATGCCGCAGAAGAGGTTGACGGCGCCCTGATCGGTCCCGGTCTTCACCCAGGCGACCGTGAGGATTCCCCAGAGGGCGACAACGAGGCCGCCGAGGAGGAGGCCGAACAGGGCGATCATGTGGCCCTGAAGCCATTCTTTGGCGAAGACGGACCTCACCGGGCGGCCTCCTGCATGTGCGACTGTGCGAGGTCGATGAAGATGTCCTCGAGGCTGAGGTCGGCGGCGGTCGCCGTGCTGTCGGCGCCGTCGAGGGAGTCGAGCAGGGCGGGCGTGAAGTCGGTGACGGTAAAGAGGGTCTCGCGGACGCGGCGCTCCACCTGAAGCGCGCCGGAGGGGATGTCCACGGCGGCCTCGGGCGCGTGCTCGACGTGGATGCGTTTGACGCGGGCTTTGAGGCTGTCGAGCGTGGATTCGAGGACGAGCCGCCCTTTGACGAGGAAGCCGACGTGGTCGCAGATTCGCTCCATATCGGCGATGTCCTGGCCGGTGATGAGGACGGTGCGGCCCTCGGCCTGCATGGCGTCGATGATGTTGCGGAGGATTTCGCGGCGGGCGATGGGGTCGAGGCCGGTGAGGGCTTCGTCGAGGATGAGCAAATCGGGCTGGTGGCCCACGGCGACGGCGATGGAGACGACGGCGCGCTGGCCGCGGGAGAGAACGCCGAGGGTGGCGTTCTCATCGATGCCGATGCGGTCGAGGACGGTGGAGACGGCATCGGGGTTCCACTTGGGATAGCACCCGGCCATGAAGTCGGCGAAGCCGCGGACGGTCATCCACTCCCAGAGGGGCTGAAGCGCGGCGACGTGGCCGACGCGCCGGCGCACCTTCACCGGCTCCTTCACGACATCGTGCCCGAGGACGGTGGCGGAGCCGGAGGTGGGGTCGATGAGGTTCAGGAGCAGGCGGACGAAGGTCGTCTTGCCGGCGCCGTTGGGGCCCATGAGGCCGTAGATCGAGCCGGTGGGGATGTTGGCGTCGACCTGGTCGACCGCCCTCAGCCGGCGGAAGCGCTTGGTGAGCGAGTGGGTCTGAATGGCGAAGCCGGTCTGGCTCATCTGCGGTCCTTTCGCCGAGTCTTTTCGTCTTTGAGGACATCTCGGAAGAGATCCACGGCGGCTTCCTGGGAGAGGCCGAAGGCGCGGACATCGCGGGCGACGGTTCGGAGCTGGTCGGAGAGGAGGCGGCGGCGCTCGGCCTCGGCCATGGCGGCGGCGTCGGCGGAGACGTAGGTGCCGTCCCCGCGGCGGGTGTCGAGGAGGCCGTCGCGCTCCAGGTCGCGGTAGACCTTGGCGACGGTGTTCGGATTCACCAGGAGGCGGGCGGCGAGATCGCGGACGGAGGGGAGCCTCTCGCCGGGCGCGAGGAGCCCCGCGGCGACACCCCGGCGGATGCCGTCGGTGATCTGGCGGTAGATCGGTATGGCGGATTTCGGGTCGATTCTGTCGATCATATCAGTGTACTAGTGCAACAGTACACTGGATTGTACCATGGATTGGCGAGAAGTCAAGAGGGAATTGTGGGGGAGGGAGAGGCAGAGCGACAAGAAGGGGCGCGGGCGGCGGTGCAGGCGGCGGAAGCCGCCGGAGCGAAAGCAGGTGATATCCTGGCACGGATCATGGAATCGGCACCGGCAACGAAGCGACGGGACGACGAAACGCCCGGGGGCGAGAGGCACTGGCGGCGGACGCTGTACAGCCTGTGGCTGGCGATGTTCTTCGTGTTCCTGGAGTGGACGTTCGGGATGACGTTCGTGCCGGTGTTCCTCCAGGAGGACATCGGGCTGACGTTCAAGCAGGCGCAGTCGTGGACGGGGCTGCTGATGGCGCTGCCGTCGGCGGCGATGTTCGTGTCGACACCGCTGTGGGGGACGTACAGCGACCGGATCGGGCGGAAGCGCGTCGTCATCATCAGCGTGATATTCACTTCATTGCTGCGGGCGGCGTGGTATTGGGCTGATTCGCCGTGGACGCTGCTGGGACTGGGGGTGGCGGCCGGGGTGCTGGGCGCGGGGGTCGTCGTGGGACAGGCGATCGTCGCCTCGGTGGCGCCGCGGGAGCAGATGGGGGAGGCGATGGGGACGCTCCAGACGTCGATGACGGTGGGGTTTCTGATCGGGCCGGTGGTGGGGCAGGCGTGCGCGGGGCTGATCGGGCCGCGGCCGACGTTCCTGATACAGGCGGTGTTCGCGGTGATCGGTGCGACGCTGGTGTGGCTGGCGGTGGAGGAGCGGTTCGAGCGGCCGGAGCAGGCCGAGCACGTGGGCTTCGCGCGGGCGGTGACGCGGGACCTGCGGCCGCTGGTGGGGAACCGGCAGTTGCAGGCGCTGTGGGTGATGTCGTTCGTGGTGTTCTTCGGGTTTTCGGCGATGTGGCCCATCATGACATACTACGTGCAGTACATCGGGATTCCCCTCGACAAGGTGGCGGCCTACTCGGCCTATGTCATGTTCGTGACGGGGTCGATGATGACGGTGATGACGCCGATTTGGGGGAAGCTCGGGGACAGGATCGGGCACCGGCGGATTCTCATCGGGACGACGGCGGTGTCCGGATTGGTGCTGATTCCGCACGCGTTCATCCGGACGTACGCGCAGTTCTTCGTGCTGCGGATGGCGGCGACGGCGCCGGGGACGGGGATTCACCCGACGACGGCGGCGCTGGTGGCGGGGACGATGCCGCGGTCGAAGTACGGGGGTGCCTATGGGGTGCTGGCGAGCGCGCGGGCCTTGGCGGGGTCGGTGGGGCCGATCATCGGGGGAATGATCGGGCGGTATTGGGATATCCGATGGGTGTTCGTGTGGGTGGGGATGGTGACGCTCATCGCGTCGGTGTGGGCGGCGTTTGCGGTGCGGCCGGTGGAGGAGGGATCGGACTAGAGGTCCAGGACGAGACGCAGCGCCTCGTCCACCTCCGTCAGTTCGCCCTCTGCTACGGTGCCCAGGCGCGATTCGAGGCGTTCTTTGCTGATGGTGAGCACCTGTTCACACTTGGCGAACGAGGTGCTGGTTAGGCCGCTCTGCTCTGTTGCCTGGAGGGGGACATGAAACGGCACGTCGCGGCCTTTCGTACTGATCGTGACGACGACGGTGTTGGGGTAGCGAGGATTGTGATTCGCCGCGTCCGTCTGGACGACCAGCGCGGGCCGTCTGCCAATCTGCTCAGACCCGCGACCCGGAGACCAGTCCACCCACCAAAGATCGCCGCGCGAAAGGTCAGTCCTCGCCATCGCGCACCACCTCGGCCTGGGCATCAAAGGCGAAGTCGACGTCTGATTCGTCCGGGCTTGCGGCGACGCGGCCGAAGGCTTCGTAGAGCTGCGTCCGTCTCTCCCTCTCCAGCGTAGCCTCCAAGCTCTGCTGAACGAGGCCGCTCAAGCTGACCTGCTTGTGCTTCGCAATGCGAGCGCTGGCGCGGTAGAGGTCCAGCGGCAGACGCACCGTCATTGCCTTCTTCTTTGTCTTCATCTTCATCACCGTTCACGCATGCAGTATTCGCACCACAATATGATACCACACATGGATCGAGGTGTGAAGGTCGCTGGGGGGTGGAGAGGACGTGGATCAGAACAGCGGCGGGGAGGCTTCGGCGGAGATGCGGCGGCGGGCGAGGGCGACGTAGGTGGGGTCGGTGTCGATGCCGATCCAGAGGCGGCCGAGCTGGGCGGCGGCGACGCAGGTTGAGCCGGAGATCATAACTCGTCAGGACTTCGGAGTCCTGCGCGCAGCGTGTGATGTGGCGGTCCGTGCGCGATCTTGAAGCGTGTCCGCCGCGGCCGTAAGCTTGTTGGCGAGTTGTCGGGCATCGTCGGGTGAGAGGTTAACCTTGACATTCTGCTTCTGCGTGTCAGGATCGTCGGAACTGCCAACGGTCTTGAGTCCCAACTCAACGTGACCCTTGTCCAATCGTATCCGGATTTCACGGTTGCGGACCTCGGTGGGTCCCATGACTGTCGTGGCTCGCAGTCTGAAGAACTCTTTCCTGCGTCGGGATTTCCCTTGCTTAGGGCCTACCGGCTCGTCTAGCTCTGGAATGGCAAGCTGTCTTGCGACCTCTGCCGTCCGTTCCCGGGCAATGCGCACGTATTCGGAATCGATGTCATAGCCGATGTAGTGCCTGTCAGCTAGTCTCGCTGCAACACAGGTGGAGCCTGAACCTGCAAACGGATCCAATACTATGTCCCCACGATATGTGTAGAGTTGGATGAGTCGCCAGGGCAGTTCAACAGGGAACGGCGCGGGATGTCCGACCCGATTCGAGGATTCGGTTGCAATATACCAAACGCTGCGTGTCCATTCAACGAAGTCTTCTTTCCAGATATCAGGACTGGCGTCCCCTTGGTTAGTCAACCTTGGGTCGTCTTTGGAGTACACTCCGATTATGTTGTGGTTCTGAATAGGCTCGATATGCTCCGGCGCAGCCTTCTCTGCCACGAGTACCTGCTCGTGAACATCCCGCAGAGTAGGGTTGCTCGGGCTGGCGAAAGATCCCCAGGCAGTTGATACCCCAACACTTGCCCCTTTGTCCCATATGATCTCGCCGCGCATGAGAAGGTTGAGTTCCTCGACCAGTTGATGCCAGATGACTGCGTGGAGAGGAAGGTAGGGTTGACGCCACACACCGGCTACGTTGACACAGAGGCGTCCACCGGGGCGTAGCACTCTCTTGCATTCGCCCCATACAGCCAGGAGTAGCTGCCGATACTCATCCAGCGGCATGTTATCGTCGTGGTTTCCATACGGCTTCCTGACGTTGTATGGGGGCGAACACACGACGAGGGACACTGTGTCGTCTGGCACTTCCTTCATATCTCGGCTATCGCCGTGATATACCTGATCGACCGGGAACCCATGGTCTATACTCATCGCCATCACCCGCCTTGTTTCTCCAGCATAGAGAGATACTAATAAGGTTCGCGCCGTCGGCCTCCGATTCCTGCTGGCGCGACAGTGGGCGCAGCATCACCGCGACCAACACAGGGACTTCGCGCCTGGCATACCGATACCTTCTTCTGAATCACACAAGTCGAACGGGCTAACACAAAAGCGAGAACATAGTCTTGACTACTTGGCAGATAAGCTACTACTATCTATTGTCAGGCATCTAATCAAAGAGGATGGGAGCAGCGATGACAATCGAGGAGATCATCCGATGGGCAGAAAGCAAGAACTGCCGACCTCGCCGGGAGGGTGGGACGTGCGAACACGACGCCTGTGACGAGAACGACCGAGCAATCGCCGCCCTTCGGCAAGCGCGCAGGTTCAGAGGAACTGACGAGGATGGCGCCGCGGTGTCGGGATGGCTCCTGCCTAACGGATAGGTAGAGAGGCAGTCGCTGCGAACAGCCCTGCGTACGTAGACGAAACTCTCTCGTCTGGTGCAGCTTCCTGTGCCCATCCCGCGGGACGCTGGGTCGCGACAGGAATGTCGCTCCTACGGTCCCAGGCCTCCGGGGCACCCCGGAGATGCGAGCAGCTTTACCCTCGGTCGGGTTCTGTGATAGAATGCGCCGCGTTATCGGTGGAGGGGGTCGGAGGAGGCTGCGCGCGGTCGTTGGAGCGGCAGGGCGCGGCCGCGCTGATACCCCGAAACGCGTGGCCGTCGGCGCGAGGGTGACGAGATGATTACGCTGACCGAAGCGGAGTACGCGAGCAAAGTTCGTGGGGGATGGCTCGGCAAGCTCATCGGGGCGGGGGTCGGCCAGCCCACGGACGGACAAAAGCAGCTCCAAGAGGTCACCGGCTATCCGGGGGCGCTTTCCCAGATGCCTGCGGTCTCCGATGAGGGCACCGATTTCCAGATCGTATGGCTGCGGGCGCTGCAGAGTGCGGGGCCGGAGATCACGACCGATGAGTTGATCTCCGCCTGGCTTCGGCATTTGGGGCACGTTCACGGCGAGTACCCCTACGCTCGGGCGAGTTTCCGCCGGGACATGCCGCCGCCGGTGTCCGGTGTCTTCGACAATCCCTTCCGCGAGGCGCTGGGGGGGCTGGCGAGGGCCGACCTGTGGGGCATGGTGGCCCCCGGTGACCCGGAGCAGGCGGCCTGGTTCGCCCGTCGCGATGCGATGATCGACCACGCCGGAGCGGGCGTCGAGGCCGCCATCTGGCTGGCGGGGATGGCGAGCGCGGCCTTTGCCGAGAAGGACGTTTCACGGCTGATCGAGCTGGGATTGGGGCTGATCCCTCCGGACGGCCGGGTTGCGCGAGCGGTGCGGGATGTGGTTCGGTGGCATGGAGAGCACGCCAACTGGGGGCGCACGCGGGAGATACTGCTCCGGTCGTACAGCTCGGAGGACGTTCGGGACAGCGTCGTGGCCGCGGGGTTGATTGCGCTGTCGCTGCTGCACGGGAGGGGCGATTTTGCCAGGTCGGTATTGACGGCGGCAAACTGCGGCTGGAGTTCAGGCTGCACGTGCGCCGCGACGGGCACGCTCCTCGGGCTGCTGCTGGGCGTGGATGGGCTTCCCGCCGAATGGCGCAGCGCGGCTCGCGATCAGGTGATTGCGAGCTGGGGAGTCGTGGGGCTTCCGCGAAATGCGTCGAGCCGGGCGCTCGCCGACCAGACGTGCGAGCTGGGCCGCTTGGTGGTTCGCTCCCAATGTGCGGGGAGGGTGCAGCTCACACAGGAGCCGCCGGAGGAGGTGACGAAGCTAGCCGCGCCCGAAGCATCTTCCTTCCTTCGACTGCTCTCCATGGGTCCGTACGTACCCTCCTACCGCCGCGGCGCGCTGCAGATACAGATCGACTACGAGGGCCGACCCACCATCGCCTACGACCTACCGCGGCGGCTCGCCATTGCCTTGTCGAACACGGCGAACCGGAGTCTGGAGGTGCAGGCCCGTCTGTCGGCGCCGGCGGGGTTCGTCGTCACCACACCATCCGAGGCCGTGGCGCTGCCGGAAGGCACGACCGTATCCTTCACGCTGACGTGCAGCGCGCCCCGGGAGCACGCGCGGATTTCGGTGATCAACCCGTGCACCCTATTCCTGTCGGTGGATGACGGCTCGGAGGCGACCGTCCCGGTTACACTCGTGGGTGAGGCCCTCTGGTATGCAGCCGGGCCGTACGGGAGCTTCGACGAGGCGCATGCGCCGGAGCAGCCGGGGGTGCTCTCCGGCGAGATGCCGCTGGGAGGGGACGGGTGGCGAGAGCTGTCCGTCGCCGAGCCTGCGGTGAATCTGCTGGCGGACCTGGAAGGAGAGCAGGGTACGTATTACCTGGCAACCGATGTAAACACGCCGAGGGCGATGCAGGCGCGGCTGCGCCTCGGATGCAATGACGGCACGAGGGTCTGGCTGAACAGGCAGGAAGTTCTGCACCAGCATGAGCACCGTCCCGTGTCGCCGCTGAGCGCGGATGAGTTCGAAGTCGGGCTGCAAGAGGGCTGGAACCGGCTGGTCGTCAAGATGGCGCAATGCGCCCCGCGGAGATTCCTTTCGGTTGCGTTCAAGGACCTCCACGGCCAGGTGCTGCTGGAGGCTGTGAACACGGCGCCGCGGCCGGGCTAGAAACAGTTTCGGAACTCAGGGGCCGGATTGCAGATGAGCTGTTCGATCTCCTGATCCCGGCTCGGGAGAGCCATTTCGCGGTGGTTGAAACTGCTTTCGGCACCGGATTCGACTGCGATTGCTGCTCGCGGGCCGTCGCCTCCATGTGATTGGCACAATTACCCGGTAGGCGCAGTTGCAGGTCGGCCTCTCGCGTTCCCGGATCAAGCTGTGTGTGTCAGATCGCAATGGGACACGTCTGAGAGCCGTCAGAACGCCTGGATGGAGTCTCCAGAGAGGACAGGATCTCATGTCTAACCTAATCCCCTTTCTCGACAACCCCACCGACGGCTACCAGATGATCCTCGTCCCGGCCGGAGATGCCATCTTCGGCTCGCGGGAGGATGATCGCGGCTCTGATAGCGACGAAAGGCCTCAGTTCTCGGCCTATCTGCCGGACTACTACCTTGGGAAGTACGCGGTGAGGAACGTAGAGTTTGCGCAGTTTCTGAACCAGGTGCGGCCTGACGATTGTAAGCTGAGCAAGTGGATACTGCTGAACTCGGACTGCCATGTCGTGAAGGTAGGAGAGGGGTACCGCGTGCGAGGGGAAGAGGGGATTGCTCCGCAGGAGGCGGAGCAGGGGGAACATCTGGAGAGTGGGTGGACTGATCACCCGGTGGTGCAGGTAAGCTGGTGGGGGGCGGAGGCCTACTGTAAGTGGGCAGGCCTGCGGCTGCCGACGGAATTGGAGTGGGAGAAGGGGGCGCGGGGCGTGGCGGGGGAGGTGTACCCGTGGGGAAACGAGTGGGATGCGAACAAGTGCCGGAACAGCACCAGCAAAGGCAGCGGCCGAACCAGCATTGTGGGGGCGTATCCGGAGGGGTGTTCGGTGTGGGGGCACCACCAGATGGCGGGGAACGTATGGGAGTGGTGTGGGGACTGGTATGAGAGCGAAGCTTACCGACGTTACGCCAAGGGCGACCTCACACCTCCTGCGAGTGGAACCTACAGGGCGCTTCGGGGCGGCTCCTGGTACGATGTCGATCCGGCCAGCTTTCGTTGTGCCTTCCGCGACCGCCACTTCCCCGGCGTCCGCAACTACCTCAACTTCGGTTTCCGTTGTGCCCGCGATGGCCGGAGCGCAACGGAGGGGCGACCTGAGAGCGAGCTGATCACCATGACTGTTCGTGAGCATATCATAGACGCGCTGAAGCGTGACGGCCCCATGTGTGACGACTGCCTGGTTCCTGCGGCACGCCTGTGTCTCCGCCAACAGGCTAATAGCATATGCAATCAACTGGCCAGCGAGGGTGTTGTCCTCCGGGAGCGAGGCCAGTGTCCGGGGTGTCTGAAGGCAGGAAGGAAGACGGTCAAGTTCGTCAACGCGCTGAGAGATGCGGCACCAGTTCCCGGCTTCCGCGCTCCGGCGCCACCCTCCAATCCCTCGCAACTCGATCTGGGTTCTGCGGATCTCGAGCGTAACATACTGAGATTCCTACACGGAGACGAGAACACTAAGGCCCAAGGACGCGGGCATCGCGATCGGTATGCATCGTTCGACTACTGCTTCAACTACTTCCAGTCGTTTCGCGAGGCCGATGCGACGGAAGCGCTAGCTATCCCTGAGCACATGGAGACAAGCTGCCTACAGCTGGGATTCTACCTGGCCAGTTGGGGCATGCTGCGCGGGTCGTCGTGCCTCCTCAAGCAAAGCGTCGCGGTGTACGAACCAGTCGTCAAGGCTATCGCCGGCATGGACCCGGCGATATGGGGGATCGACGCGCACTGCTACACCGAGGAGAACCTAACCGTCCTGCGTGACTGCCGCGACACGATCAAGGCTGCGTTTGGCAACGAGAACCGCGCTACGGACACGCTGGTGACGAAGGTAATGCTTGGGGTTTTCGGGAACGTACCTGCCTTCGATACCTTCGTCTGTAGGGCGCTCAGCGAACTGCTGGGAGTGCGGTCCTTCGGGAGAGAGTCATTGCGGGCGCTGGGCAACTTCTACGAGGCCCACAGAGATGTGATCGAGCGGCATCGTGTGCCGACGCTTGCCTTCGCAACGGGCGAAGAGACCTCTCGGCGCTACACACGGGCGAAAGTGGTGGATATGGCATTCTTCATCAAAGGCCAGCAGTGAGGATCCAGACGGACTGATCAGGCACACCCTGAGACTCTCGCGGGACCCGTCGAGCGACAACTCTTCCCCCGACCCTTCATGCCCCCGCTACCTGCGGGGGACTCCGTCTTTGCCGGGGGAACCGCCCCCGCCGCGGAGTTTCGAAATGGCTTCTAGTCCTTGGAGGCGAGGTGTCGCTCCAGCAGTTGCTCCAGCCGGTTCGCCGAGAGCCCCTTGCCGCTGGCGACCACCTCCCCGTTGACCACGACCGTCGGCGTCATCATGACGCCGTGGCGGTCGGCCTCGCTGGAGAGGACATCGTGCTTTCGCACGACCACTCGGCCGGGGTAGCGTTCGGCGATTCGCCGCGCGATGCGTTCCGCTTGTATGCATTTGAGGCAGGGAAAGACGACGCCGAATTCCTTGATGCCGTAGAATATCTTCACCTCGACGGGTCCCTCTTCGTCGCTCTTCTGCTCCTTCTGGGGGGGGCTGTCTTCGGGCGTAGGCGCGGGGGTGCGCAGGGCCATGTTGGGGATGTTGAGGTGGGGTGCGCAGCGGGAGGCGATGTCCTCGGGGCAGTGCTTGACCTCCCAGCAGGGGATCAGGTCGAGCAGCCGCCTGATGCCGGCCGTCGTCAGGCTGTGGCCGTGAATCAGCTCTGAGATACACCGGATCCATACGAGATCCTGGTCGCTGTAGAGACGCTGGTTCGAGTCCGGCTTCCGGGCGGGGCGGAGGAGGCCTTCACCCTCATAGATCCGCAGCGTGCGGGCACTCAGTCCGACTTGCTGCGCCGCCACGCTAATCTGATAGACTGGACTCCCTCGGTCTCGTTCCATCGCATCCTCCCCTTCCCGAGCGGTGCTGTTCCCATGATACCCTGCCAGTAATTACTGTCAACCTAGTTCACATAAATGTCACAGCAGAATAACCGGATCGGATGCTTTGGCCGCCCATAATGCCTGTGAACTTTGCGAGGAGGGTGGCGATGGCTGAAGAGCAGGACTTCAAGGTGGCGGTGCTGTCGTGCAACGGAATCGGGCGACTCGTGTCTACAGTCGTTCGCATGGCCGGCTACAGAATCGAGGAGCTGCGGCCGGACCAAGTGGTGCTGCTGAGCTCCGGGCGGCTGGCGGTGAAAGAGCCGGAGCACATGGCGCTGCTCGAGAAGTATCCGCTGCTGGTGATAGACGGATGCCGGCCGCACTGCGCCAGCTTCATGGCTGACGAGCTCGGGAAGAAGCCTGCGGCACGCCTCTACGTGGCGGACGTGATGGCCGAGAACAAGATCAACGTCGCCGGGGAGAAGAGGCGGAACCTGACCGAGAAGGGCGAGAAGCTCGTCGAGGCGCTGGCGAACAAGGCGGTGGAAGAGATCGACCGCATCATCGCCGATGAGATGTTGAGCACGCTCTAGCGCCAAGGGAATTGTGAGGGAGATAGCGATGGCAGATAAAGTGTGTTTGCAGCCGTGTCTGGGGTTGCGCAAGGAGGCGGTGCTCTGCCGCCAGGCCTTTTACGTGGTCCATGAGGATCTGCGGCCGGAGAAGACCGTGCTGGGGTGCGGGCCGGCGCTGAACGCCAACGTGCAGGAAGACCTGGATTTCATCGAGATGTATCCGGTGATGGCGGTCGAGGCGTGCGACCTGGACTGCGCCACGAAGCTCGTGGACAAGAAGGGCAAGAAGGTCGCTCGAACCGTGCGGGTGCCGGAGCTGGCAGAGGAGCTGAGCATCGACCTCTCCTCCCTGCCCGAGGGCGCGAACATCGAGGACGATCATCCCGCCGTGCAGGCGATGGCGAAGCGCATGGCGGAGATGGTGGACGAGCTGCTGGCGGCGTAGGAGCAGCATAGAGGCATGAAGGAGAGGGGAGCGCGAATGAGACGATCATCGCTGTTTGGTGAATGCTTAAGCGAGTGGCTGGGGACGCTGATACTCGTCTTCTTCGGCGTCGGCGCGGTGAACACCGCCGTGCTGACCGGGGCGCAGTCCGGGCTGTGGCAGGTGGCGGTCGTCTGGGGCGTGGCTATCGCCCTGGCGATCTACGCCACGGGCGCGGTGAGCGGGACGCACATCAACCCTGCCATCACGGTGGCGATGGTTGTGTGGCGAGGATTTCCGAAGGGGAAGGTTCTGCCATATATTGCAGCCCAAGTGGCGGGCGCGTTCTGCGGGTCGCTTCTCCTCTACGCTCTCTTCAGAGGCATCATCCCGAGCTTCGAGGCGGCCCATCAGCTGGTCCGGGGCCAGCCGGGCAGCGAGCTGTCGGCGATGGTCTTTGGGGAGTACTTCCCGAACCCCGCCATCTTCGGGACGACCGCGGACGCCTTCCGGCAGGTTCCACACACCACCGCGATGCTGGGTGAGGCGATTGGCACGGCCTTCCTGGCGTGCTTCGTGTTCGCGCTCACGGAGCCGCGTAACAGCCAAGCGCCGCGCTTCATGGCACCGCTGTTCATAGGGCTCTCAGTGTCCATTATCATCTCTATCGTCGCCCCGCTGACGCAAGCAGGGCTCAACCCCGCTCGGGACTTTGGGCCGCGTATAGTGGCATACCTGTTTGGATGGGGTGAGATCGCCATTCCGGGGCCGCGCGGAGGGTTCTTCACAGTCTACATCCTGTCGCCCATCGTGGGCGCCGTCGTCGGCGCGGGGCTGTATCAGTTCATGGTGCGCCGGCACCTGCCGCAGGCGATGCCGGAGGAGGCGGGCGGGAGCGCGGGCGAACCGGAAACGGTGGCCGCCAATGCGTAGCTCGCTGCTTGTGGTGTTGGCGCTGACGTTGGTGGTGTCGGTGTCTTGTGCCCAGGTTGTCTTGGCGACGCCGACCGGACTGAACAACATTCCGACGGCGGATGTCGTGGCGGAGCAGGTGCTGGTGCTCCAGGGGTTCTCGGAGTTCGGAGCCGAGCGAACCCCAAGCTGGTTTGCAGGATTGAAGTATGGGCCGGCGGCGAACTGGGAGGTGGGCATCGACGACACGTCCTCGGGCACAGGGTCGGCGGGCGGGCCGGTGCTCCAGGCGAAGTACCGCGCCCCGTTGAATCAGAGGGTGGCGCTGGGACTGGGTGCAGCAAACATCTCCACGGACAGTGACCGCAATGGCAATGCCTGCCCGTATGCGGTCATATCGGCCGCCTTGGGGCGCATCAACGGGCACATCGGTTACAGCGTGCAGAAGGACAACAACGCCTGCTTTGTTGGGGCGGACGGCGCCATCAATCCGAAAGTGAGGCTCCGCGCGGACTGGACCCAGGTTGCGGAGGGCGAAGAGTCAGTGTCGAGTCTGGGTTTCATCGCGCCGCTGACCTCGAGCTGGTTGGTGGAAGGCTGGGCTTCCTTCCCCAGCGCGGAGGGCGCGGAGACGAGCTGTGTCGTAAAGCTGGACTACGTCGTTTCTCTGGGGCAACGTTGAGGATGTGAGCGCGGTGGGGCTCCGGGCGCTGGGCGCATCGAGGAGGATGCAGTTGTCGAGCGATAGCGATCTGAGACTGGAGTCGGCCGAGGTGATACTCGTGCCCTGCACGGGCTGCGGGCAGGCCGGCTGTGAGATCGTGATGCGCGCGGTGGAGATGGTGGCAGGCGAGACGCCGGAAGTTTCGGTGGCGAAGCCGGCCGACTGTCCCCGGGGGACGAAGCAGTTCGTGCTTGCGGTCGACGGCTCCAGCCGGTGTCAGGCCTCCGCCGAGCTGGAAGCATGTGGGGCGCGGCCAGCGGCCGCGCTCTCTGCGCCGGAGATCCTGGCGCGAGCGGGCCTCGTGCGGCCCGGCGTGGACGTCCGTGCTCGGATAGCGGAGCTGGCGGAGGTGGTGGCGGAAGCAATTCGCGAATCGCTGCACGAGGTGCTGGAGGAGGTCAGGGACCGGCGCCGGTATCGAGAGGAGATGAGGCCGGTCATCAAGCGCTTCCAGGGAATCTGGGGGAAAACGGAAGCACTTCCGCCTCCTAACGGCCTGCCGGATGAGAAGGCGAAGGCAGGGGTCGAGCTGCTGGCGAAACGCTCCCGCAATCTCTTCGTGAGATTCGACGAGGTCGTCCCGCCGTCGCGCTGGGCGGAGCCGCACGATCTCTTCCAAGATGCTCTCCTGTGTGTCGCCTATGCCTGTGAGGGGTGGGCCTCCGGAGACGCCGATCGCTGGGAGCAAAACCTCGAGAAGGCGCGGGTCCAGATCAGGCCGCTGCTGCTGCGGCTGGAGAACTATGGAGTTTCTGGCATTATGGTGACATGAGCCATAATGCAAGAAACTCCTCAGCGCACAGCCTGACGCTTCTACAGGAGATTCTCTTGCATTACGGTCGTCACCGTAATGCAAGAGAATCTGTAAGCCGCCGAGCTGCACGCCCGCGCACGGCCGTTCACCACGCCCGGCAGGTTGTCTCAGTCGGGGCCTCGAATCCCTAGAAACTGTTTCATAACCTGTATCTAAGGTTATGAAACAGCAGCACAAGCCGTCAGGCTTCAGCAGGCGCATTTCATGCCAGCGTCCATCGCGGACAACCAGGCGAGTGAGGGCTATGAAATGCGCTGTAGCCCACAGAAAAGCGCTCTGTGCGCTTTTGGAGGAACCGATGCGAGCGATTAACTGCCACGCCCATTTCCATGGCCCCGAGGAAGTCGAGGAGAAGCGCGAGCTGTGGGACTCATTGGGCTATGTGAAGATCTGCATGAGCTTCCGGAATGAGGAGGTGCTGAAGCTTTCGCAGCGCTATCCCGGGTACATCGTGCCGTTCTATTATCTCGACCTCGATGAGGAGGGGCCGGAGGAGGTCGAGCGAGCGCAGGAAAAGGGCTTCGTGGGGATCAAGCTGATCGGGCCGGACAAGCCCTATGCTCACGAGTCTTACTTCCCCGTCTACGAGCGAGCGCAGAGCCTCAACATGCCGGCGCTGATCCACACCGGGTTCCTTTCTTTCGAGGGCGGGCGCGGCGTCAGGCAGGAGAACCTGAGCCCCACGAACCTGATTACCATCTCCACCTTCTTCCCCGAATTCCGCATGGTCGGCGCTCACCTCGGCAACCAGTGGCCGATGGAGGCGGTGGAGGCGATGGGGGAGTGTGAGAAGGTCTGGTTCGATATGTCCGGGGGGACGATCCGGCACTACCCGGCGTCCTGGTTCAGGTGGCTCTTCGAGCGCGTCGATCGAAACCAGACCGATCAGGAGCCGAAGGTCAGCATGGAGCTGGTCGGGAAGCTGATATTCGGGTCGGACAATCCAGACGACACGATGGAGTTCTATCGCAGCTTCATGGAGGCGCTCGAGGTTCCGGGCGATGTCCAAGAGCGCGTCTACTACGGCAACGCGGCCGAGTGGCTTGGGCTGGAGGGCTGAGGCCGCAGGGAGGTGACGAACATGAGGATCGTCCGCTCGGATGAAGTGGCGCCGCAGCACGTGGACGAGGCGGGGGCACAGGAAGCGACTGTGCGGTGGCTGATCTCACGGCCGGAGGGCGCGCCGACATTCGCCATGCGGGTGTTCGAGGTCGCCCCCGGCGGGAACACGCCGCTCCACGAGCACGGGTGGGAGCACGAGGTCTATATCTTGGAGGGCGAGGCGGAGGTCGTGTCAGAGGCCGGCGCGCAGCCGGTGTCGGCCGGGGATGCCGTCCTCATCCTGCCGGGAGAGAGACATCAGTTCCGCCACCGGGGAGGGGCCGCGGCGCGGTTCCTCTGCATGATCCCCCTGCCCGAGGAAGGCTGAGGGTTTGGCCTCAGTGACTGCCTTCTTCGGGAAGAGCCGACTATGGGCGGCTGTCGCGTTTGTCGTTTTCGCCGCCGCCGCTGTGGCGACGGCGGCCTATCTGCTTCTGAGCCTCCCCGGCATCCCCGATCGGGATGCGCTCTATCACTGCCGACACGCGGAGCTGTACGCCGAGCGGGGGCCCTTCCTGACGGAGTTCCCGTGGACCGCTTACTCCGTCATCCGTACGTATGCGTCGGACATCTGGTACGGGTTCCACCTCCTCCTGGCCCCCTTCACGCTCGCCCGCGATCCAGTGCGGGGCGTGAAGCTGGCCGGCGCCTTCGATCTGGCGGCGCTTCTGGTTCTCTTCTACATCGCGATGCGGCGCGCCGGGATGAGGCTCGCCTTCCTCTGGCCCTTCTTGGTGCTGGGGTTCACGCCCTTCCTGCTCTACCGTCTGCTGATGACGAGGCCGCATAGCATCTCGATGGGCCTGGCCGCGCTGCTGCTCTCGTGCGCCGTGGGTGGGAGCCTGTGGGGAATCGGCATCGTGAGCTTCGCCATCACGTTCGTGCATCTGGGCTTCTTCTGGGTCATCCCGCTCGCTGTGGGCGCGGTCATCGTGGTAAAGCGGCTCGGCGAGGAGCCCTGGGCGTGGAAGGAGGCGGTCGTCGCCCTCGCCGGAGGGATGGCGGGGTGGCTGCTCCGGCCGAACCCGATCGGCGCGGGAAAGCTCGTCTACGTCCAGATCGTGCAGCTCGCGCTGGAGAAGCAGAAGGGGGTCGCGCTGCTGTTCGGCGCCGACCTGGCGACCGGTCTGGATTCGATGAAGACCTATCCCGAAGACTTCGCTCGACTCTTCGGGCCGGCACTGGTCCTCTGCGCCGGGGCGGCGGCGGTGCTGATAGCGGCGCTCTTTCATGAGGTCGAATTCAAGCCGCGCCAGAGGACTCTGCTCTGGAGCAGCTTCAGTCTCTCCGCCATCACGCTGGTTATGATGATGTACTTCTCCATCCGCGCGGTGGACCTCTGGGCCGTCTTCTCGGTCGTCTTCGTTGCCGCGCTCTTCACCTTTGTGCTGCCGCCGCGCGATGGTCCTCGGCCGGCCTTCCCCAGCCGGCGGCCGGCGGCGATCGCGGCGGCGCTGGGCGGGCTGCTGGTGGCGTACATGTTCTGGAGCGGATTCCAGCAATACGAGACGCAGATGCCGAAGTTCACCTACCCACCGGACCGGTTCAAGGGGGCGGCCGAGTGGATCGAGGCGCACTCGGCGCCGGGGGAGGTCGTATTTCACGGGCACTGGGACCTCTTCCCGGACCTGTTCTTCTGGAACACGGAGAATCGGTATATCGGCGGGATGGACCCGATATTCCAGTACGCCTACGATCCGGCGCTGTACTGGAAGGCGCACCACCTGTGGAGCGGGACGTTCGGGAGCTATACCTGTGGGACCCCGGCGTGCGGGCCGGGGCGGGGCGAGGACACGTTCACGGTGCTGAGGCGGGACTTCGAGGCGTCGTTTCTGGTGCTGGAGAAGCAGCGACACGCGGCCTTGTATCGGTACGCGCTCGGGGATCCGCGCTTCGAGCTCGGCTTTGAGGAGGGGGAGGTGGTGGTGTTCGCGCTGAAGGGGGCGGAGGGCGCGGGCGGCTGAGCGGCCGGGGAGGGCGCGTATGCGGGGGGATTCGAGGGGACAGAAGGGAAGCCCTATCTGTATTCTCTCCTTCGGCGGCGCGGTGTTTTGTGGTGGTTCGCGATAGTAGGGGGCGAACGAGCGTCGGCCGGAGGGATGTGAAGGCCTGCTAGTGGCGACGGAAGCGAAGGACATTCCAACTGACCGCATGCCGGCCCGCGAGCTGGACCTCGTCCGGCGACTGCGGGAGGCCGACCCGGGCGCTTACGAAGAGCTGTGCGAGCGCTTGGGCGCGGCCCTGCACGGGTTCGCGGCCCAGCGGCTGGCGGGAGATGAGGAGGCGGCGGAAGAGGTCATGATGCAGACGCTGACCGATGCCGTGCGGAATATCGGGCGCTACGACTCTCGCCGGTCCTCGCTGAACGCCTGGGTGTACGGGATCGCTCGCCGGAAGATTGCGGGCGAGCGGCGGAGGCTGCTCCGCAGGAAGTCGGTACCCACCTCCGCCCGGACGTCGATGGACGAGGTCGCCGAGGTCGGCTCCGGCGAGAACGTCGCCGAGCAGGTTGCGGCGCAGCTCGACGCCCAACGGCGGGTGGCCGGGCTGAGTCGGCTGCTCTCCGACGCCGAGATGGAGGTCTTGCTGCTGCATTTCGTGGACGGGCTCTCGGTGAAGGAGATCGGTGGGATCGTGGGTCGGTCGGCGAAGGCGGCGGATTCGCTGCTGCACCGGGCGCGCCGGAAGGCGCGGGAAGAGCTGGTGAAGATCGATGACTGAGAGACACGACGACGAGCTTGGCAAGCTGCTGAAGGCGGCGCGGCCGGGACCGCGAGAGGGCTGGCGAGAGCGGACGCTGGCGAGGATGCGCGGCGCGAGGGAGCCGGGCGTGGCGTCGCGGCTGCGGTGGGTGCCGACGGCGCTGGGGACGGCGCTGGTGATCGCGGCGCTGGCGCTGGCTCCATATTCCGCGGGGGTCCCGGGTGGATACGGGCAGGCGGCTTTCGCGGCTCAGGGGATGCTCGACGCGGCGGCCGGCGGAGAGATGCCGGAAGCAGGCACGGGCGGAGAGGCGAAGAGGGAGAGCCTGCCGGAACCACTGAGCGAGTACGCAGACGACGCAACGGCCTTCGTGGAGGAGCGGTATCCCAATGACCCGGAGATGCTGATCGCGGCCGGGCTGCTGACGCGCGACCTGAACCAGGCGCGGAGGCTGCTGAAGTCGGCGGTGGAGAAGAGCGGCAGCGGCGCGGCGTGGTCGGCGTACGCGCAGGCGGTGATGGAGTCGGGACCTGGTTACGCTCGTCTGGGAACGTGGGGCGTGGACCCCGCGGACCCTGACGCGGTCGCCGAGGCGGAGAGCGGAATCGCCGAGAAAGGTGTCCGGCAAAGGTTGACTCCGCAGGAAGCCGAGCCGGCGCTCGATGTGCTGAGGCAGTGGAGGGAGGTCGAGCCGGAGAATGCGCTTCCGCTCGCCTTCGAGATGTATTACCTATATGGATTGCACCAGGACCAGGAGTCCCTGGCACGCTGGGAGGCGGCGGGGGCGCTTTCAGAGGTCAACACACATGCCCAGGAGTTCATCTCGTGTACCGCACGGCTGCTGGAGGCGATGGGGATGTCGCCATGGGAATCGGTCTCGAACTCCGTCAACTCCGGGTCGGCATTCGGCCCGCTGTCGAAGCTGAGGACCTGCGCTCGTATCGGCGTGTATGAGGGGCGGCTGGCAGAGATGGAGGGACGAGGCGAGGAGGCGATTCAGTGGTGGCTGGCGACGTTCAGATTCGGGGAGCACATGCAGGAGTCGGCCGATACCCTCATCCAGGCGCTGGTCGGCATCGCTATCGAGGGGATTGGAGGGTGGCCGGTGTGGATGTGGCAATCGGACCGCATGACCGGCATTCCGGACGGTCCACTGCAGGGAGGTAGGCTGTTCCACGGGAAGTCGCACGAGTTCTTCGTGAGGGAGGCCGGTCAGCAGGCGGCCGACGAGATCAGGGACAGCATGGTGAAGGCGAAGGGGCGGTCGATGCTGTTCAGGCAGTACGTCGAGCAGCTCGGCGCTATGCCCCCCGGTTTTCTGGAAGCGATGACGATGGGGTCGTTCGCCGGCATGTCGGTCAGCTTGCTGTTGGCGGCCCTGCTAGGGTTCGGGGCGGTGAGCCTCTGGGCCCGAAGGAAGGCGGATGAAGCGACGAGACTGGGTTGGCGGGGGAGATTGGGATTGACGTTGATTCCACTCGCGACGCTGTGCTTGGGTTTCGCTGTGGCATGGCGAGATGCCGGGCAATCACCCGCCGTGCTAGGGGCGGCACTCGGAGGATGGGGGCTCTCACTGATCCTGCTCTTGGTACTGCCACTGGCGGCCGCCTTCCGAAGCCGCGCGCCAGAGGCTCGGGTCGTGACGGCTTGGCGGGGGAACCTCCGAAGAGTGTTGCCGCTCGCGGCCGTTGCGCTCGCGATCATATCGCTGGGGTTCGTCATCGCGACTCGCACGACGCAGACGAGGTGGGCACGGGACTGGCCGTCGCGAACGGAGATGGAACGGGTGGTGGAGGCGATCGGGTCTGAATGGCACGACCCGCCGATTCCCGCCGACGCGTGGCGAAACGAGCCGCCGCCGGAGGCGACTGAGGGATAGGCATAGGCGGTGGGTCCGTCGCCCTCGCGCACTCGCTCTTGGGCGGGTGCGCGAGGCGCGTGTGGGGGGGGAGGGGGGTGGGCAGACGAGGTGCTTCTGCCCTACAATGGCTGTATGGGTTCCCCACGCGTATCGGTCATCATGCCCTGCTGGAACGCCGCGCGCTATCTGGACGAGGCGATGGGGAGCGTTCTCGCGCAGACGTTCTCCGAGTTCGAGGTGGTGGTGGTGGACGACGGGTCCGATGACGAGACTCCCGCCCTGCTCGACGCCTGGGCGGGGCGGGATTCGCGGGTGCGCGTGGTGAGGCAGGAGCATCAAGGTCTCATCGTCGCGCCGCAGCGGGCGGTCGAGGAGTCGCGGGGGGAGCTGCTCGCCCGCATGGATTCGGATGACATGATGCATCCCCAACGGCTCGAATGGCAGGTGGAGATGATGCGGGGGCGGCCGCGGCTGGGGATGGTGGGGGGGCTGATCGAGTTCTTCCCGCGGGAGGAGATCAAGCCGGGGATGCTCCGGTACGAGCGGTGGTTGAACTCGGTTGTCACACACGAGGAGATCGTGCGGGATATGTTCGTGGAGCATCCGCTGGCCCATCCGAGCGTGATGATGCGGCGGGCGGCGGTGCTGGAGGTGGGCGGGTATCGGGAGATGGGGTGGCCGGAGGATTACGATCTGTGTCTGCGGATGTACGGGGCGGGGTGGGAGTTCGCCAAGGTGCGAGAGGTGATCCATCGGTGGCGGGAGCGGCCGGATCGGGTGACGCGGGCGCGGGCGCGGTATGCGAAGACGAAGTTCCGTGCCTGCAAGGTGTACTTTCTGAAGGAGCTGCATCTACGGGGGCGTGACATGGTGCAGGTGTGGGGGGCGGGAAAGGAGGGGCGGGCGCTGGGGAAGCATCTGAAGCGGGCGGGGCTGACGATCTCTCGGCATATCGACATCGCGCCGACGAAGATCGGGACACGGGTGCTGGGCGCGCCGGTGGTGGGACAGGAGGGGCTCAGCCGGGAGGAGTATCTTCTTGTGGCGGTGGGGGCGAAAGGGGCGCGGGAGGAGATTCGCGGGTGGTTGGGGGAGCGGGGGTGGCGCGAGCCGGAGGATTACCGGACGATGGCGTGAGGGGGGAAGGGTTTCCGGGGGGGAATAACGGCCTGCGGGGATGCGAACACATCCCCGCCCTACAGCAGGATAGGAAGGCGGCGATGGCGGCAACGAGAGAGATCGAGTTGGAGTGCTGGGTGTGTGGGGAGCAGTTCGTGCGGGAGGAGCCGCGGGCGTACGCGGTGACAGGTCGGGGGTCGGACTTGTGTCCGCAGCCGGTGGGGTTCAATCCGCTTCCGCTGCTGCTGCATACGTGTCCGACGTGTGGGTTCACGGCGGACGGGCGGGGGTTTCATCGGTCGCAGCATGACGAGGAGGTGAGGAACTGGGTGCTGGCCGGGGGGCTGACACGGGTGGCGGACGAGATGCCGGATGCGAACTGCGCGCGCTATGAGATGGCGGCGCTGTGTGAGGCGCGGCGGATCCGGCCGAGCGCCCTGCAACTGGCGGAGTACTACTTGGCGGCGTCGTGGCTGGCCCAGCTCGACGAAGCGCTGGATGTGGTCGACGACTACCAGGAGAAGGCGGCGCAGTATCTGGAGCAGGCGCTCTTGGTGGGGGAGCTGGAGGATAAGGAGCGGGCGGTGATGACGTACCTGGTGGGGGAGCTGCGGAGGCGGCTCGGGGAGTTCGAGGCGGCGCTGAAGCTGTTCGATGAGGCGGCGGTTCAGTACGCAGAGCACGGGGGGCCGAAGTGGATGGTGAAGGCGCTGAACCAGCAGGCGAGGATGGCGAGGGAGCGATCGACGGAGGCGGCGTCGCTGGCGAAATAGCGGGCTAGCAGCAGGAACGCGGGCTGGGAGAAGACAGCGGGGCTCGTCCGACGGCGACGAGCCCCGCTCGCGTGCTGATGGCGTGAGCTAGTGGACAGGCGTACGGAATATCCGCTGGACTGCGCTGGCGAGATGCTGGCCGGCGGTGAGGCCGAGTGCCAGGAAAAACGTGCCCAACCAGAACCCCCACCAGAACCACGGGCCCGGGCCGGAGGGCGACAAGCCGTGCAGAACCGGTGCGAAGACCTGCCAGGCAAGGGCGATGAAGAGCACCGTGCCCGTTAATACCGAGGCGCAGACCGAATAGGCGACGCGCTGGGGCTGACGCCTGAGGAGCCCGAGGTAGGCACCGCAGGCCGTACACCAGTCGCCCGGTCGCGTTTGCTCATGCTCGCATACTGGACAGAGCAAAGAAGGACGCCTCCCTTCGAGCAAAATGGTTGCCACCACTAGCGGTGTTATTCCATAATCCGCCCGCCGGCGGCTTGGTTGGTGCCGGGGCGGCGGGCGAGCGAGAGGAGGGAGGTGGCTGCGCTTCACAGGAGAGCGGCGGGGGGGTATACTCTGGCGCGAGAGGTGGGGGACAGCGGCGCCCGGGAGCGAGGGCGCCTCTACACTCACTTCTCCCAGTTCATAGGTGGCACTCTGGGAGGTGCTGAGGAGGAAGAAGATGGCGAAGACGCTGGAGGAGATCAACGAGAAGATCCGCAAGGGCGACGTCGTGGTCGTGACCGCGGAGGAGATGGCGGAGGTCGTTGCCGAGAAGGGCGCGAAGAGCGCGGCCAAAGCCATCGACGTGGTGACGACTGGTACGTTCGGCCCCATGTGCTCCTCCGGCGCGATGATGAACCTCGGTCACTCCCGGCCGCGGATGAAGCTGGGCGGTGGGCAGGCTCGGTTGAACCGAGTTCCGGCCTATACGGGTGTAGCGGCGGCCGACGTGTATGTGGGAGCGACGGCGATCCCGGACGAGGACCCGCGGAACGCGGTCTTCCCGGGTGAGTTCAGGTATGGCGGCGGACACGTGATCGAGGACTTGGTGGCAGGTCGGCGGGTGCTGCTGGAGGCGACCGCCTACGGCACGGACTGCTATCCGCGGCGGGAGCTGGCGACGTGGGTGACGCTGAAGGAGCTGAACGAGGCCTACCTGTTCAACCCGAGGAATGGATACCAGAACTACAATGTGGCGGTGAACTCGTCCGAGCGGATGATCTACACATACATGGGAGCCCTGCGGCCGCGCTTTGGGTCGGCGAACTACTGCTCGGCCGGGCAGCTCTCGCCGCTGATGAACGACCCCTATTACCGGACGATCGGCGTCGGGACGCGGATCTTCCTGGGCGGCGGCGTGGGCTACGTCGTATGGCAGGGAACGCAACACAGCCCGGCCGTGAAGCGCAACAAAAAGGGGATTCCGACCAGCGGGGCGGGGACGCTGGCCGTGCTGGGCGATCTGAAGCAGATGTCCGATCGATGGCTCCGGGGAGCGAGCTTTCGCGGGTACGGGGCGACGCTGATCGTCGGGCTGGGGATTCCGATCCCGGTGCTCGACGAGGAGATGGCGGAGCGAACGGGCGTCTCGGATGCGGACATCCAGGCGCCGGTGGTGGACTACGCCTCGGCCTATCCGCAGCGAAAGCCAGATGTCATCGGGCACGTGAGCTATGCGGAGCTAAAGTCGGGGACGATCGAGGTGAACGGGCAGGAGGTGTCCTCTACGCCGCTCTCAAGCTATCCGCGGGCGAAGGAAATCGCGGAGACGCTGAAGGAATGGATCGCCGCCGGGAAGTTCGAGCTGACGTCGCCGGCGGCGGCCTTGCCGGGGGCCGATTCGGGCATGGCGATGGGTCCGATGGCGAACCACCCGCCTGACGCGGCCAGGAGTGTGAGATGAGCGGCGATACGGTTAGAGAGGAAGCGACCATGGAGATCTCCCATAAGATCGTGCTTCACTTTCCGCCGACGGCGACGGGGCAGCCCGTTATCTACCGGCTCTCGCGCGACTACGGATTGGTGTTCAATATCCTCCGGGCGTCGATCACGCCGCAGGAAGAAGGCCTCATGGTGCTGGAGCTGAGCGGCGAGGAGGCCGACTACCGGCGGGCGAGCAGGTACCTGAAGAAGATGGGCATCCGCGTGCAGGCGCTGCTGCAGGATATCCGGAAGAACGACGATCGGTGTGTGGACTGCGGCGCCTGTGTCGGGGTATGCCCGACGAAGGCGCTGGTGTTGGAGCGGCCCTCGATGAAGGTCGCCTTCGATCCGGAGGAGTGTGTCGTCTGCGGTGAGTGCGTGCCGTGCTGTCCGGTCGGGGCGATGGAGCTCCAGTTCTGATGGCCTGCGATGGCCGGTGAGGAGCGCACCTACCGGCGTTGGATAGAGAGCGATCTGTGCACCTTCGAGGTGCGCCTGGGCGAATCGGATCTTCTAATCAGTGCAGAGCGCCCGCTCCGCGAATCGGCGGAGCGGGCGCTGCGCGTCGTGAGGTCGGAGCTGGAGGGGTATCTGGCGCGGGACCCGGAGTTCGAGCGGGCGCTGAAGCCGCAGGAGGCGCGGGAGGGGGCGCCGGAGATCGTCGTGCGGATGGTCGAGGCGGCGCGAGCATGCGGCGTGGGGCCGATGGCGGCGGTGGCGGGGGCGGTGGCGGAGGCGGTGGGCCGGGCGCTGCTGGCGGAGAGCGAGCAGGTGATCGTCGAGAACGGGGGCGACATCTTCCTGCAGACGAAGAGGCCGCGGGTGGCGGCGATCTATGCGGGTGCTTCCCCGCTGTCGGGGAAAGTGGGGGTGCGGATCTCACGGGTGGGCCAGCCGCTTGGGGTGTGCACGTCTTCGGGAACGGTGGGTCATTCTCTCAGCTTTGGGCGGGCGGAGGCGGCGATCGTGCTGGCGGCCTCCGCCGCGCGGGCGGACGCGGCGGCGACGGCCTTGGGCAATCGCGTGCACAGCGCGGATGACATCGAGCCGGCGTTGGTCTGGCTGAGGGGGATTGCGGGCGCGCTCGGTGGGGCGGTGGTCGTGGGCGAGAAGCTCGGGGCGTGGGGGGAGGTGGAGCTGGTGAAGGTCGGAACGGAGGCGTAGGGAACGCGTCCGGCTCTACAGTCTTACGGATTCTCTCGCATTACGGTTACGACCGTAATGCGAGAGAATCTGCAGTGTGAGCCTCACGCCGTGCGCTGTAGAGTTTCTTGCATTATGGGTGCTCCTAACCATAATCCAATAAACTCTATAGCCCGAACCAGATCAGCAGGAAGGCCCCGACGGCGATCCGGTAGATGATGAAGGGCGTGAGGGCGTGTTTCTGGAGGTAGCCCAGGAAGTAGCGGATGCAGAGGTAGCCGGACAGCGCGGCGGAGAGGAAGCCGACGGCGAAGGTGGGGAGAGCGCCCGGGGGAAGGTGACTGAGCTCGCCGAGGACGCTGTGGAAGCCGTAAAGGGCGGCGCCGCCGATAATGGGGAGGGAGAGCAGGAAGCTATAGCGGGCCGCCGCCTCCCGCGTCATGCCGAAGGCGAGGCCGGCGGTCATCGTGATGCCCGAGCGGGAGACGCCGGGGGCGAGGGCCAGCGCCTGGGCGACTCCTATGATTATGCCGTCGGCCCAGCCGGTGTCGTCGAGTTCCCGCGCTTTGCGGCCGCGCCATTCGGCGAGCCAGAGGATGATTCCAAAGACGATCAGGAGGCCCGCGACGATCATGGGGGCCTGGCGAAGCTGGGCCTCGATGAAGTCTTCGCCGAGGACGCCGGCGAGGGCGGCGGGGAGGGTGGCGATGACGAGTATCCAGGCAAGGCGTCGGTCGGGAACGCCCGCGATGCCGTGGCGAAAGGTCGAGAAGAAGGCTCCGACGAGCCGGAGGACGTCGGACCAGAAGTAGGCGAGCACGCCGACGAAGGTGCCGGCGTGGACTGACAGGTCGAAGATCGTGTTCCAGTGGGTGTCGGCGAGCAGCTCCCAGCCAAAGAACTCGCGCACGAGGATGAGGTGGCCGGAGCTGCTGATGGGGAGGAACTCGCTGAGCCCCTGGATGAGGCCGAGCACGGCGGCCTGGATGAGCTGCATTGACGCTCCGTTCGCCGACTGGTTCGGTGGGTGTTCTTCCCCGCGCTGGCGGAGCGTTCCTGCCGATGGCGAAGTCGGTGGATCTGCGCAGGCGTCGGCAAGAGGAGCAATGGGCCGGTAGTGGAATCGGCCTTCAATACTTTGACCGAAGGGAGCGAGTGACTGTGCTGGAGATAGGCAAGGCGGAAGCGGCGGCGGCGGCGCGAGTGATCGAGAGCACGTACCTGTTTCGGTATGGAGATCCGAAAGAGGGCCACGCCAACGAGTGTCTGAAGTTCGAGCGGGAGCTGGCGAAGAAGATCGGGCGCGACCATATTCTCCTGGTCACGAGCGGGACGGCGGCTTTGGTGTGCGCGCTCGCCGGGATGGGGGTGGGCCCCGGGGACGAGGTGATCGTGCCGGCCTACACGTTCATCGCCTCGGCGCTGGCGCCGCTGACGCTGGGGGCGCTGCCGGTGATCGCGGAGGTGGATGAGTCGCTGACGCTCGACCCGAAGGATGTGGAGGCGAAGATCTCGCCGCGCACGAAGGCGATTATGCCCGTCCACATGGTGGGGCTTCCGGCGAACATGAACCGGATCATGCGGGTGGCGCGCAAGCACAAGGTAGGGGTGCTGGAGGACGCGGCGCAGGCCTTCGGGGGCCGCTACAAGGGCCGGTGGCTGGGAACCATCGGGGACATCGGGATCTACAGCTTCAACTACTACAAGAACGCCACGGCGGGCGAGGGCGGAGCCGTCGTCACGAACGATGACGAGATGTTCATGCGGGCCCTGATGCACCACGATGGCGGGCTCTCCTTCTGGCCGCACGGGAAGCCGTTCAGCCTCCCAGTGTTCGCAGGGTGGAACTACCGGGCGAGCGAGATCCAGGGGGCGATACTGCGGGTGCAGCTCCGGAAGATCGAGCGGCTGCTGGCGAGGACGCGGGCGCAGAAGAAGCAGATCGTGGAGGCGGTGGCGGCGCATCCGACGCTTCGTACGATCAAGCACAATGATATGGAGGGGGATTGCGGCACGGCGGCGGCGCTGCGGTTCAGCAACGAGGAGCAGGCGCGGGGGTTCGCCGCGCGGCTGGAGGAGCAAGGCGAGGGTTGCATGCTGCCGATCGACAGCGGCCGGCACGTGTACACGAACTGGGAGGCGATCATGGAGAAGCGGGGGTCGTATCACCCCGCGCTGGACGCCTTCAAGCGGCCGGAGAACCAGGGCTCGAAGGCGCGGTACGAGCCGGACATGTGCCCGCGGACGCTGGAGATTCTGAGCCGGACGGTGTTTCTGAGCATTCGGCCGCAGACGACTGCGGCGGAGGCGAGGAAGCGGATTCGGGCGATCGAGAGGGCGGCGGAAAGCGTGCGTTAGGCCAGCGCCGACGAGCCGGCGGATATTCGTGGGAGGTTCGGTATGGAGCGGAGTTTGATCGGGGCCTATGGGCCGTTTGCGCTGGAGGTGTTGGGCGACGGCCCGGCGGAGCTGTCTTTCCGCCAACCACGCTTCGGGGACGTCGACGCCTGGCGGGTGGAGGCGAGGGCGAAGGCGTGGGAGCTGGTGGCGCAGCCGGACACTGGAGGTGCGCCCGAGGTGGAGGTGGTTGGCCGGGCGACGGCCGATGGTGTGGAGATCGAACGTCTGCGGTGGCAGCTTCCGTACGGGCCGCCGACGGAGGCGGTGCTGCTGAAGCCGGAGGGGGCGAAGGGGCCGCTGCCGGGGGTGCTGGGGCTGCACTGTCACGGCGGGGTGAAGTACTTCGGCTGGCGGAAGATCGCGGACGACGGGGGGCCGCTTCACCCGCTGATGCGGCGGCACCGGGAGGAGTACTACTCGGGCCGGGCGTGGGCGAACGAGCTGGCGAAGCGGGGATATGTGGTGCTGTGTCACGACACCTTTCCCTTCGGGTCCCGGCGGGTGCTGATATCGGAGGTGATCGATGAGATCCGGTGGGATGGGGCGCGGGATGTGGGGCCGGAGGAGAGAGAGGAGGAGATCGCCGCATACAATCGCTGGGCGGGAGAGCACGAGCACGTGATGGCGAAGACGCTGTTCTGCGCGGGGACGACGTGGCCGGCGATGTATCTGGCGGATGACCAGCGGGCAATGGATGTGCTGGCGGCGAGGCCGGAGGTCGATCCGGAACGGCTGGGGTGCGGGGGGCTGTCGGGTGGCGGGATGCGGACGGTGTACCTCGGGGGCCTGGACGAGCGGGTGAAGTGTGCGATCTGCGTGGGGTTGATGACGACCTGGCGCGACTGCGTGCTGAGCAAGTCCTGGACACATACCTGGATGATGTACACGCCGCTGCTGCCGCGGTATCTCGACTGGCCGGAGATCCTGGGGCTGCGGGCGCCGCTGCCGACGATGGTGCTGAACGACGAGGAGGACAGTCTCTTCACGCTGCCGGAGATGCGCCGGGCGGACGGCATCCTGGGAGAGGTGTACGAGAAGGCGGGAGCGGCGGATCGGTATCGGTGCAGCTTCTACCCGGGCCCGCACAAGCTCGATGCGGCGATGCAGGATGAAGCGTTCGCCTGGTTCGACAGGTGGCTCGCGGAAGATGACCGTACGTAGTCACCCAAATGGGCGGGGCGCACGTTCTGTGAAGTAGCTGCGCGCGGGGGGCGAAGCTCGGGCTGCGACCGGCCTCTATCGATGCCTCCGGGCAGGTATTCGCGCGCTGAGTAGAGAAGTAACTAAGTGTCATCGAAACCGTCCTATTGACCCCTTGGTGGTAGCTGGGCGGTTCCGGTGGATGCTCCAAGGCGTCGAGCGCGTGCTGTTCGCGGGAGGGAGTTCGTTATGCGTAGTCTCAGGGCTCTGTGTTGCTGTCTTCTCGGGCTTTCCTTCGCCATCGCTTCTGAGGCCGCGGGGTTGATCCCCGGCCGAGGGCTCGGCGAGCGGCCGCCGACCCCGAAGGAACAGACAGCCATCGACGCCGCCTATCGCGAGGTCACCTCGGTGGCGCCGAATGACCTCGCCTGGGCCCGAGTCGCGGCGGAGATAGGGGCGGCCGCGGCGAGGGGCGAGACGGCCCCCGCGCGCGCCGGCCTTCCCGCGGCCGTCGACAACAGCACGCTCCAGTACTTCCCCCCGATCAGAAGCCAGGGCAACCAGGGATCCTGCACGGCCTGGGCCTCCTGCTACTACTACAACACATACACGCAGGCTCTCGACGAAGGATTCGATGTTTCCGGCGGAGACAACGACCATATCTGCAGCCCCGGCTTCATGTATCCTCTCACCAACGATGGCTATGACGAGGGGGCAAGCCTCACCTACGCCATGCTCAAGCTGAACAATGTCGGCTGCTGTAGCTGGACCCTCACGCCTTACTCCGAGAGCGACTATACGTCGTGGCCGACCGAGGCGGCCTGGGTCAATGCCCTCAACAACAGAACCTCCAACGCCTACGAGATCGACGGCTCGACGGAATCGGGGCTGGCCGCCATCAAGCAGCACCTCGCGAACGGGGACCTCGCGACGACCCGCTTCGATGTCTACGAGACCTGGTACGAGACCTACCCCCTGGACGGCCTGGGGATCGACAACGATGTCTACTACGCGCCCGATGGCGCTGGTGCCGGCGGCCATGCCGTAACGCTCATCGGATACGACGACGCTAAGAGTTACGTCGATCACCGCGACGGAGAGACGCACTACGGGGCCTTCCTCATAGCCAACTCGTGGGACAATGACTGGGGGGTGCCCAACAGCACGGGGATCGGAGGAAGCGGGTTCTTCTGGGTGGCCTACGAGATGTTTCTGGAAGGGACCTTCGGACCGGAGGCCTACTACAACAGCGACCGCCCGGACTACCGCCCCCTGCTCTATGGCTGCGCGGGACTGAACCACCCCGAGCGCTGGGACCTGGAACTCTACGGCGGCGTCGGCGACCCGCCAGACTGGTGGTCGGAAAGCGACACCCTCTGGTTCGATGGAGGGCCGATTCCGATCGCGGACGACAAGCGAGTGGCGGTCGACCTGACGGACGGCATCTCCTATCTTGGCTATCCCGCCTACGCCTTCATCGAGGTCTACAACGACGGCTGGAGCAAGAACGACGCGACCATGACGAGCGCCGACCTCTACGTGGACCTGGACGAGGATGAGAGCTACAACAGCTACAGCTTTCCCGACCTGCCGCTGACGATTCCCTGGGATGGCTTCAGCTACTATGCGCT
>Ga0307377_10000765_pt1 | contig 42354 bp, 32 predicted proteins | sample TR3MG_FD_202535 | JGI IMG/M metagenome (GOLD analysis project Ga0307377, IMG submission 202535) | Soil microbial communities from Risofladan, Vaasa, Finland - TR-3 | ecosystem: Environmental > Terrestrial > Soil > Coastal area > Acid sulfate soil | place: Finland: Risofladan, Vaasa | collected...
TATCCTCAAGAAATATTGGAAGAAACTGTTGCATATCTGATTTTTTCCGGCTAATTTACGACATTTTGTGTTTGCGACATGAAAAACGCAACTAACTGATATCCAGAAATGGGATCAGGAGGTCTGACCTTACTCCAAAGCTAACGCGATTGCAAATTGTTATTTTCTTTTTTTATAGTCTCTATATGTTAATAGCTCAATTATTTCCGATGATTCATCTTTATTAAATTCTATCCTAATTATTGCTCCAAAATCATTCTGTTTCGCTCTTTTAAGTAAAAGTTCCCATTTATTAGCTATAAACCAAGAGGCCCCACTTGTTCCTGATTCTCCCAAACCAGCCACACAGATTTGTGTTCGTTTTGGGAAACTTCTATTTTTCAATTTGATAATTACAGCATAATCATACTTTTTATCAATCTGAAAAGATTTTTTTGGATTAAGTTTTGAAACAATTTTGCCGCCGACTAAATCGTAATCAATATAGAAATTATTCTCAGCGTGCATAATATCTATAGTTTTGTGATTATTATAGCCACCTATCGAACAATATGAAATATCCAATTTATTCTTAATTTCTTCATCAGATATTATGGTTGGTGTACTTTTAGCATTTTTTGCAATAGATTCAGAAATAAATTTTGCAGATTTTGTTTCAGTAAACGAGACCGGTTCTGAAATCCTAAAAATTGCCCCATTTGCTTTTTCGTAGGGCCATTGTTCAACTTGTCCATCCTTATCATATAATGTTTTTAAAAGCATTTTTCCATAGACTATATAAAAATCATCAGCTATATCTTTCCCAAAAATCTTTTTGTACCGATAATACCTCAATTTTTTTCTAAGATAGAGATAGGTTCTATCTAATAGAATCACCAATGCTCCTCCAAGTAAATTTATACCTAAGGATTTCAAATCTTCGTTTTGTAATAAATTAATGCACATGGCTCTATCATTATTAATGGGAAATTTTATAAATTAATATTTATTCTAATTCGTCCAAGAGGTAATAAATCAATCTCAATAAATTCTTTTAACAAACAGTTTTGAATACTTCATTGAATATACAATTTACATCTTATTTAAACATAACACAATTTTTTCTCCAATGGATGTTAATCCTAAGTTATTGTAATATTGATGGTATCTGTTAGTTATCTGTTTATAACATAGGAGATGCCTGATTGATTTACCTTTATTCGCTGACCTCCTCTATGAAGAATTTTAGAATGGATGATAATAAAATTGTTCTCTCTATCTTCATAATATGATCTCTTCTCCCTGGTAAATATTTTGACTAATTTTTCATATGCTATAATCCTCATATCGGCGTATTTATAGATAAACTAGGTTTAGATATTGACACGACTTAGAACATACATGTATTGCTTCAATCGTGTATTTGTGTGCGGACAATCATACCCCCCACCGTCCGGAAATCGGTTTTCGGTTTTCAGAAGAATGCCCCCTAGTTTACTGGTAAAGGTACAGATGTCAGTATGTGTGCGATAATATATCTTTAGAGTATATTGTAAAATACTAATAAAAAATTACAAGAAGAAATAATCATTAACTCAGGGTCTGGTATATTGTATTCAAATTTAGATAGTTCAGAATGAATTGGTCTAATATTTTGTTTGCGGATAATGTCAATGGCTGTATTTAAAGCAACTCTATATAGCCATGTTGAAAAGGATGATTGATTTTTAAAACTTGGATATGATTTCCAAAGCCTAATCAGTATTTCTTGATAATAATCCTCTTTGTGCAGACCAATACTGGGCACGGTATGATTTCTCCGGTATGCACATCGATATAGTGTAAATTTTTCCCTGCAAAATCAACCTGAAGGTATTCCCCTGCACGATGGAAAAGGTGCATGGTGGCCTTGGTAGTTTTAATGTATCTGGCAAAATGCAAACAGAACTGAGCGTAACGGTAACCCTCCGGATTTGCTGCCTGATATTCTTCCCAAAGGGTTCTGCGGGTAACTCCCACACGGGAAAGTTCGGCCTTAAAGTAATCCATGTGTTTCTTCAGGTCATTGATGCGACTATCGGCCTTAGGGCCTATCGGATCATTATAAACTAAAGCGGTTAATTGCTCATCGCTGTATTGCAGGAGTTCGGGATAGCTTTTCCCCGTAGCCTCAAATTTGGAAAGGTAATTATCAAGGGTTGCACACTTTACTCCAGAATCAGTTGTACACTATATGCCAGAATGTCCTCGTAGTTGGTGCTGCGCACCCCGGCAAAAAAATCTTCTTATTTTAAAGACCTCTTAAAAAGTTGTACACTTTGCTCCAGAATAAGTTGTACACTTTAGTCCAGAATAAGTTGTACAGTATAGTCCAGAATATTCACAAAAAGGCAAGAAGGGAAACATCTATCTGGTTTTTGGAAGTTTCCAGGAGGTAAAGTAGAAGAAGGAGAGAGTGCAGAAGATTGCTTGAAGCGTGAAATGAAAGAGGAATTTACGATTAATGTTGACTGATAACATTTGGTACAACTAATTTTCCTATGAAAGTTCTTGAGGAAAGGTGTAATGATAGGGTTATTAGCAGGATGTACTCCTTATTTAATTTCATTGAATTAAAAGGGCCAGATTTTAGAAAACAGATAAAAGGATAGTTGCCATAACTCGACAAAAGCACGGGAAATTTTTAGTGCAAATCTCTTATGAAAGGGAAATTAGTTTTTTTGAGAAACTTAAGCTGGATGAAGTTTTTATTGCATAGAAAGATATGTCAGTTCTATATTTAATGTTGTATCATTTTAGTTGCTTTTTTAACTTTCATCCATGGAATAATATACCTTGTCATTAAAAAAACATTCCAGGCAAAAAATAATATCCCGATCACAAATAAACATTCTCGAAGATAATAAGGATAGAATACTGAAAGAACACCTAATGACGCAGAAAAAATTCCATAAATAATTGCAATTATTTTTATATGCTCAATATTAAGGTCAATTTCCAAATAATATCTTTCAATCTTGTTATTATATTCGCTGATACCATACAGAATAAACGATAATGAGAGCAATGTTGTTAAGAGTATTTTATATTTTGGCAATAATATTTCCCCTTGTGAATCAAAGAAAAATACAATGAAAAAAAGTGTACCAATAGCGAGTAAAATAAAAGCAGAAGGAATATTTCTCATATTTCCAAAGTAAGAGAACTTACTCCAAGGAAATCTCTTCGTATTTAATGTGAGATTTACTGAAAATATAAGTGCGGCCAGTCCTAAAGAACAAAAGAAGGTTTTCTCATAATTAATGATAGATATTAATATTAAACCTGCTGAAATCCAAGAGAAAATTGAATGTTTCTTTATTGACCATATTAAGCTATTTTTCAGATGATTATAAATTTTATCTGGTTCAGTAATTTGAAAATCAGTCTTTAGTATTAGCGCTGTTGGAATTGGCCCATCTACTCTTTGATAATTTTCTTCATCAAAATATTGCTTAATGTAATTCTCTTTACTTTTAATGTATGGTACACACTGACATATAATTTTTAAAGAATCTTCAGATAATTCAATTCTTCTTCTTTTATAATCACGTGTCCCATATTTTAAAAGCAGTTTTGCTAAATGGTCTGCTCTACCAGAAGTAAGGTTAGGTAATATACTAACTAATTGATTAAGTTTTTCTTCTGATAATCTTAGACTAATCAAATTTGCAGCATATAAACTTTGCTCCTCATTGCCTTCCTCTATCCATTTTAATAATAAATTTTCAAAATTGGGGCTAAGATAGCTCGCTTCTTTTAAGCACTTTGACCAAATTTTTGGATTTTCAGCTAGTATCTTCGTAGCTTCAGCTGTATCAGCACTTGCCAAAATTATTCCAACTTTGGAAGCAATTTTGTTGTTACTTAACCTTTCCCCAAGTTCTTTACAAAATAATAATTCTTGCTCTCCTGAAAGCTTCCTTAATAATTGGATTGATGAAAAATCAACAGACTCCTTATTATTATCCAGACTCCTTAAACATTCTTTAATAGCTAACTTCTGGAAAGATATTGATGATGTTGGACATTCTGCTACTGCTGCAGCTGCTAATATTGGATTTATCACAAAAAGACTATTGAGTACAGTCTCAGGTTCTTCTTGTTGTGCAATTGCAAGAAGTTTTGATTCCCTCCACCAAGATTCTGGTTGAAGTTTAACAAATTTTTCAATGCCATAGTATTGTATTATATCCCTTGATGCAAAATACTCTTGAATTGAAAATTGAGAAAACACAACCTTACCAGGTGTGTCTCTAACTAGAAGTCCAGTTTTAGTATATAGGTTGTCAAGTACTTCATCAGCTTGTTTTGAATCAAAGCCATAATTTGGTAACCATTTTGCAATTAAAGTTAGAACATCTTGTGTATTTGCATCAGTTTTCCCAGATTGGTGAATATAAACGGCTATTTTAATCAATATTTTGGTATATACTGCTTTGAATTTGTCTGGGGGATGGCCTTGAGCTCTAGCCCATTCAACTGTTAACCATTCTGCAATTCTGTTGAGATATTCTACCCTATTCTCAGGTATCCCCATATTGGACTCAGTATATTGCATTAAACCTCCAACAAGTAAAAGAGGCGATCTTGCTAGTTCAAGTATCTTTGATGTTGATGCTAGATCAGCCCAAAATTTATTAGCATCTTTTTCAATAGGATATTTCAAGGGCCATTTTTTTGCAAATTCAAGAATTTTGGAATTTGACAAAGGCCTTATTTCCATAATAGTAGAAATAGATAATGGTATATTTCTATAGGCTTCTTTTCTACATGTTACTATAAGTTGACGACCAACTTTTTTTTCAAAGTATTTGCGAAAGAAGACATTAATATGCTTATAAACTTTATCTCTTGCCTGAGGAGCAACTTCATCTAATCCATCTAATATGCATAGACATTGATTTTTTCTCAATGAATTAGTTATGAACTCTTTTGGGTCTGGGATATCGCACTGTTCTGCTTTTGTTATAAAAAAATCTTCAATGCTGCTATAATTATCATATTCTTTTAAACGGATGAATAAAGGTGAATTACTAAAGTTAGAAATTAGCCTAGTATACATAAGATTTTTGACATAAGTTGACTTCCCAGCACCAGGACCCCCAACAAGAACAAACGATGAAAATAGATCCATTTCTTCAGACCTATTGTGGGAAAGATCTGAAACCATAATTTCTAATTCAACAAACACATCTTTAAGTGAGAATCCCTTTTTTCTGCCGACAACAATCAAATTTGAACATTCTTCTAATACTTCCTCCTTTAATTTTTTGATACCTTTTCTCCTCTTAAGATTTCTCTTTAATTTAATAAAAAGTCTAAATCTCCTGTTAGCTAGGATTAAAATAATTCCTGCAATGAGGCTATATACTATCGCCATATAATCACATGTTAAAAACCAGTTTAACAGATCATTTGAAAGCTTTTTCATAAACACTAGATAGTTTTAAAAATTACATATACATGTCAACCTGAAATTAGCAACGAGATTATGAAAAGTATTTAAATTATTCATTTGGATATTTCAATTTGACAGACATGTGTATCAAAATTAGAGATTATTTCATTCAAAAACAATTAAGCTTATTCTGACCAAAGAAATTGGTTAATCAAAAATAAAAAACCTCAGGGCCAAAAAAATGCTTTTACAGAAATTTTTTCACTATCCCTATTTCCGTGTAACAGATAGGATAGGGATGACCGTAAAGATATTATTACATAAAAAATGTTGTAGAATTGTTGTAGGTAGATTGCAAAGAATAAACCGCAACTCATTGAAAATATATGAATTGCGGTTTTGTTATTTCATTTTCGGCGATGCGGACGAGACTTGAATACTTCCATAAGCAGCGAGGAACCACGATCCTAAAAAATTCGGGGACTTTTCTTTAAAATGCATGTCCTATTTCTATTCAGGTGTGTGTTATTATGTGTGTATGCTATAAATTAAAAGCCTGTAATTTTTTATATTACAGGCCATTAGTATTAATTCATTGTGGAGCTGGCGGGGGTACCTCACTTCGTTCGGTGATCCCTAAGCTCCCGTTCTGCAAATAGAAAACAACCACCATGCTGCGCATGGTTATTTTGTTTTTCAATATCCCTTATGAATGCAAGCATTCAACGGTCTCCTGAAAAACAACCACCCCTTTCGGGGTGGTTGTTTTCTGCTTGTTTGTGGAGCTGGCGGGAGTCGAACCCGCGTCCAAACACGGAAGTCATATGCTTTCTACATGCTTATCTCTGCTTGATTTTCGTGATCTGTCAGCTGCAGAACAACCTAACTGATCCTTATTTCCTGTTTATTTCGCCATCGGGTCGGAACAACCTTCAGACTAGCCCCGGATTGCGTGCGTCTCCGTATCGGGTTGGATCAGGGCATGACCGCCCGGGAAACGTCTCGTCCGGACACATGTGCCCGGAGATTCTGCCTTTCGGCGGAAGTGCTTAAGCTACTTTATTCGCTTATGCCGCGAGAGCGTAATTGTTTTCGCCTTTTGTTGTTTTGTGACTCTGTAAAAGTGACGCGTCACCACACACTGCATGCTTACATAACACCACTCATGCTGTCAAAACCAGGTCAGCCCCGATGTTATGAATTGCAAAGATACGAATTAGTCTGTAATGTCGTAAGTAAAAAGACAAAAGACAAAAGACAAAAGTAAAAAGTTGAGGAACGTAGTGACGAAATCCCGCAACGCGGGAACAAAAGACAAAAGTAAATAGACTTTACGGACTAAGTTAGTATCTTCACCTCTCCATCAGAAATGGGTTTACAGACATGGGGAAAATACTAAAAGTTGGAATACTTCGCGAAACAAAGAACCCTCCCGACAGGAGAGTGCCTCTTACACCACCCCAGGTAACAGCTCTGGAAGAGCTCTATCCTGATATTGAATTCTTTGTGCAACCAAGCGATAATCGGTGCTATTCAAATGAAGAATATGAATATCTCAACATCCCGCTTAAGGAAGATCTCCGTGATTGTGACATTCTGATGGGAGTTAAAGAGGTCGATAAAAGAACCCTGATTACAGGAAAAACTTATCTCTTCTTTGCACATGTGGCAAAAAAACAATCATATAACAATGATATGATAAGAGAGATGGTTGAAAAAAAGATCACTCTTATCGATTATGAATATCTTACAACTGACCTACGACAAAGAGTGGTGGCATTTGGTCGTTATGCTGGTATCGTAGGAGCATATAATGGATTAAGAGCCAGGGGAATAAGAACAAATAGATTTAAGCTTAAACCTGCTAACCAGTGCCACGATCTGGATGAGATGTGGGCGGGTCTACGGCTTATTGAATTTAAACCCGGACTTAAAATACTTATAACCGGCGACGGGCGTGTAGCAAAAGGAGCCATGGAAACATTAGGTGTTGGAAATATTGTCCGGATAAACTCTGAAGAATTTCTTTCCAGAGATTTTGATGTCCCTGTCTTTTGCCAGATAGGACCAGAGCATTATACAAAGAATAAGATGGGAAATAAGTTTAATCTTAACCATTTTATTGAATTTCCACAGGAGTATGAATCAACATTCCTTCCTTATACCGGAGTAACCGATATTCTAATCACAGGTCATTACTGGGACCCGCGGTCACCTTTCTTCTTTAGTAAAGAGGATATGAAAAAATCTGACTTCAGAATTTCAGTGATAGCTGATATAAGTTGTGATATTAATGGTCCAATACCTTCAACCGTGAGGGCAACAACAATTTCCGATCCATTCTATGGTTATAACCCACAGCTCGAAATTGAAGAGCCTGCATTCCTGAGGTCAACAAATATCACAGTAATGTCAATAGATAACCTGCCGGGAGAGCTTCCTCGCGATGCTTCCTTGGATTTTGGCAAACAGCTGATGGGTAATGTATTACATGATTTATTATCAGGTATCGACAGTCCAATGCTCAAAGGAGCAACAATCCTGAAAGATGGAAAACTTACCTCCGATTATAATTACCTTGACGATTATCTTAATGGATGAGAAATTGTCAATTCACGGAATCAAACCGGGAGTAATAATTAGGGTGGATCCATTTAGTGATTAAATCGAATAAAGCAAAATATCACTTTTGTGGTTATCGAATTAATCATATTAAATTCTGAATATTTGTTATATTGCAATTGAGCGTATCAAACTGAAACTATGACTACTTTCCTGAGTATATCTTTAGACTTTGAATACCTTCCTTTATTGGTCGTTGTGGCTTTGGCATGGATCGTACCAATGGCATTGTCAGTACTCAGGATTAAAAAAGTGCCTACTGTTATTGTTGAGATTATACTTGGATATTTTGCTGGCAGGTTCATTCTTGTAAGTATGAGCCCCGAAAGCATTAATATACTTGAATTTCTTGGTCTTACAGGATTTATTTTTCTGATGTTCCTCACTGGTCTTGAAATTGATATGGACCAGGTAGCTGGTTCTTTTCCCCGTAAGCGAATAAATTATTCCAGATTAATTCGGAATCCTCTGGTTATAGCAATAGGCTTTTTCTTTTTTACAATAATTCTGTCATATGCAGGAGCAAGCGCTTTGTCGTATATGGTTGATATTAAAAACAGTTGGTATTTTTCTTTGATTATGGTAACCACTTCAGTTGGGATAATCCTCCCTGTAATTAAAACCAGAGGAGAAGTTACAAGTGCTTACGGTCAGATGTTGATCATTATTGCTGCAGTGGCTGATATACTCAGCATCATCCTTTTTACCTTCACAGCTTTTATTTTAAAGAATGGATTCAGGATAGAAATCACTTATATTATTTTTCTGTTTGCATTCTTCTATTTGTTCTATCGAATGGGTATCTATTTCAGAAATTCCGTACTGAAAAAGATATCATTCCAGCTGTCTCATGCTGCCTCTCAGCTGAGTATTCGGGGAACCATGCTATTATTATTGATATTTGTAGTAATAAGTCAGTATATAAGTCCTGAAGTGATATTGCTTGGTGCCTTTCTCAGCGGTATACTTCTATCTCTTTTTCTTCACAAGGAAAGATCGCTATTACTTGTTAAGCTCGATGGTATGGGCTACGGGTTTTTTATCCCCATTTTCTTTATAATGGTTGGAGTAAAATTTGATCCTTCTGCTCTGAAGGAGTTTGAATTTACACTTATACCATTCCTGATAATTCTGCTACTTCTGTTTATTCTCATTAAAGTAATCCCATCTATGCTTTTAGTTAAGCAGTTTGGCAGCAGGAAGGCATTGTCAGCTGGGTTTTTGCTCTCCTCCAGGTTAAGTCTTATCATAGCTGCTTCTGCAATCGGACTTGAACTGGGAGTAATTTCTCCCGGACTAAATGCCAGTTTTATTATTATGGCAGTTGCCACCTGTTTTCTCGGCCCTGTATTGTACAATTTCATCAACCATCAAGCCAGGCAACCAGCTGACAGGACAATTATTGTTGGGGGTAGTAGTAAGGGTATTCTGCTTGCCCGCAGATTGAATATCCATGGTAAAGCTTCAATAATAGTTGAAGTCGATGTTCAAAGGTATAATGATATCCGTTCTAAAGGAATAGAGGCCTGTCTTTTGGATGGCCGTGAACCGGAGACTTATGAGAGCCTGAAGATGACAAGATCGAATTATGTAGTCGTTGATACCGGTTCAGGCGAGCTAAATATACTAATCTGCAATATGTTAAGAAAAGTGCTCAACCACGAGAAGATCATTTCAATGGCTAATGAGCGGGTTATTGAGCAACAACTTAAGAGACTGGGTTGTGAGACTATAGATGTTAGAAGAGTAATGGCAACCACCATTGAAACTATGATTGTTAGGCCCACTACCTACCATGCCCTTATCGAAACATATGAGAATTTTAGTGTGGAAGAGATTCCCGTTATTAATTCAGATATAGATGGACATAAAGTCCGGGAAATTGCTTTCCATAAGGATGCTATACTTATTATGGTTAAACGAGGTACTAACTTGTTTATCCCTCACGGAGAAACTTATCTTAAAACTGGTGATGTCCTGAATATCTTTGGAACAGATTCGGCTTTAGAGAATACCAGGGAAATTCTGGGCTGACTATAATTTTTTATATTTGTTTTTTTATCCGGATGAAGATAATTATTACAGGACCTGCACATCCTTACAGAGGAGGACCCGCTTCGTTTAATGACCGCCTTGCACAACAGCTTTCTGCAGAGGGTCATGATGTTGAAATTATCACTTTCAGTTTGCAATATCCAAAAGTATTATTTCCGGGAAAAACACAACTTAACGATGGTCCGGCACCAAAGGGTATTAAGATCGAACGAAAACTGAATTCCATATATCCAATTAATTGGATGTCAGTCGGATACGAAATTAAAAAAGCAAAACCCGACCTTCTTCTGCTAAGGTTCTGGCTGCCTTTTATGGGACCATGCTTTGGAACAGTGGCACGTATTGCAAAATCAAATAAGCATACCGTAGTAATATCTGTTTTTGACAATGTAATACCTCATGAGAAGCGACCTGGCGATAGAATTCTTACAAGATATTTTACCTCTGGTATTGATGGGGCTATTGTTATGTCCCATACAGTGCTTGATGACCTAAAGACTTTCCGGGAAAATATTCCTGTGAAACTTTCTCCTCACCCTTTATTCGATAATTATGGTAAAGGGGTTAGCAGAGTGGAGGCATTGTCAAAACTTAAGCTGGATGCTGATAATTCATATCTCTTGTTCTTCGGATTTATCAGGGCTTATAAAGGACTTGATCTGCTGATTGAGGCTTTTGCTGATAAAAGAATGAGGGAGAGGAGCCTGAAGCTTATTATTGCAGGCGAATTTTATGAGAATGATGCCCCATATCGGGCTCAGATAAAAAAGTATAAACTTGAGAATGATGTTATCTTTTTTAACCATTTTATAAAAGATGATGAAGTATCTCTTTTTTTTAGTGCGTCAGATCTTATTGTTCAACCCTATAAAACCGCAACCCAAAGTGGAGTGACACAGATTGCTTTTCATTTTGAAAAGCCTATGTTGGTAACTGATGTCGGAGGTTTAAGAGAGATTGTGCCTGACGGTAAATGTGGTTATGTGGTAAAACCTGAGCCTGAGAAGATCACAGAAGCAATTATGGATTATTTTGATAACAACCGTAAAGCTCTATTTATAGAAGGAGTGAAGCAGGAAAAAGAAAAATTCTCGTGGGATAAAATGACAGCTTCAATTGTTGAGGTTTATGATGAGTGTAGGTAACCCCAATCACTCTCCGTGAAGTGCAAGGGGGACTCTTACATATTCACCTTATCCTTAATAAGATAGCTATTTCTTTCTGATGAATTTCTGTTTATCAGTTCTCCAAGGAATCCGGTAAGAAAGAGAAAGGATCCTATTATCATGACGGTTAGCGCAATAAAGAAATATGGGCTGTCGGTGACAAGAGGAGCTTTCAGGTGTTGATTAAGAAAAATAAGTTTTTTAACACCAAGATAACCAGCCATAACAAAACCTATAAAAAACATTATGGTTCCCATAGATCCAAAGAGGTGCATAGGACTTTTACCAAAACGGGTAATGAAACCTATTGTTAAAAGATCGAGATACCCTTTTATAAATCGGTCAAGTCCATATTTTGTGACCCCGTATTTTCTTGATTTATGTTCAACAATCTTCTCGCCAATATTTCTGAATCCTGCTTCTTTAGCCAGCATTGGAATATACCGGTGCATCTCTCCAAATACCTCGATGCTCTTTACAACCTCAAGGCGGTATGCTTTAAGACCGCAGTTAAAGTCATGAAGCTTTATTCCTGACGACCATCTGGCTGTTCTATTATAAAACCTGCTGGTAATTCGTTTAAAAAAAGGGTCATATCTCTTCTTCTTCCATCCTGAAACAAGATCGTACCCATCTTCCCTGATCATCCTGATAAGTTCCGGTATCTCATCCGGACTATCCTGCAGATCAGAATCCATCGTAATAACAATATCACCTGATGCTTTATGGAAGCCTGTATGAAGGGCAGCAGCTTTGCCATAGTTCCGCCTGAATCGGAAGCCTTTAATAAACTGATTATCCCGCGATACTAACTTAATCTTATCCCATGATGCGTCAGTACTACCATCATCGATAAAGATGATGTCAAATGAGAGACTGGCCTTGGTGCAGACCTTTTCAATCCATTCAGCCAGTTCCTGAATCGATTCCACTTCATTATAAACAGGGATAACAACCGACAGATCCATTATAATTATTAACGGGTTAGTTTTCAGTTGATTCTATTAACGGATTGCCCTCTTTCCTGGTAAATATGCTTACAATAAGAGAAATTACTGTTCCAAATATCATATTGTTTATTATACTGACAAGTGCCATTATCTCAGGTATGAGGATTTTTTTCTGAAATGCCATTACAGTATCTACAGTTCCTTCTGGTACTTTGCCACCCTTAACCATCTGTTCTTCAACAAATGCCAGCATTTTGGCTGTAAGCTCTGTATCTATCACAGTATAAAGAATATACGTGAAGATTGCAGAAATTATTGAGTAATAAAGGAATATTATTACTCCGGCACCTACAGACTGACCATAGGTGATAAAGCCATGTTTAAAATTATCCCTGTATGATTTTATAAAATAATACAGAAGAAAGATGGCCAGTAATAGAAATATATAACCTGCAGTTTTATTGAAGGTTAGATCAAGAAAGTAAACAATAAGAGTATAGACAATTCCTGCAAGGCCTAAAATCAGACCATTAGTAAAGTTAGCTTTCCAAGCATTGACTTTTTCTTCCATGATGTTAATTATTTGATTCTTTAAATAGGTTAATTGATTTACAACAAATATAATGTAAATAAATATGACTTACAGAAATCTTAAATATTGATTTATTGATTTTCGAGCGATTTAGGAATTTATTTAAATCACTACCGATAATTAAGGTATTAGTAGAAATTAGAGTCGCTGTAAAAAGTGATTAATTATTTTGCCGGCTTCATAAAATACTGTATTTTTGTAACGGGTAAGTCTTATACGACCAGCTCCTGCTGAACTCCCCCAGGATCGGAAGGTAGCAAGGGTAGGCAGTTGTAGCGGTGCGATATAAGTAGCTTACCCTTTTTTTATTTCGGAAAACCAATGCTGATACGCATATATAACGAGAATCCAGACGAAAAGCTTATAAGGCAGATTGTTGAATTGCTTGAAGACGGAGGCATAATCATTTATCCTACCGATACAGTATATGCAATGGGATGCGATATCCGTTCAATAAGATCAATTGAAAAGATTGCCCGTTTTAAAGGATTAAATCCAAAAAATCCGGACATGTCTCTTATCTTTCATGATATGAGCCAGCTCTCGGAATACACCATAATCAGGGATAATATAATCTTCAAATTATTAAAAAGGAATCTGCCCGGACCCTTCACATTTATTGTTCAGGCCAATAATCAGATCCCAAAATTGTTTAAGAATAAGAAAAAGACTGTGGGAATCAGAATTCCCGACAATAGAATTGTACGGGAACTGGTACGGGAACTTGGACGACCAATAATTACAACGTCAATACATGACCAGGACGAGGTTATTGAATATACTACAGATCCTGAGCTTATTTATGAGAAATTTGGTGATTTTACTGATGCAGTTATAGATGGTGGCTTTGGAAAAAATGAAGCTTCAACAATTGTAGATTGTACCAGTGAAGAGATATTTATTGTCAGACAGGGATTAGGGGTCCTTGAGCTATAAAATTTTTACTATTCTCCTGAGATAACCTTTAACTTTAATTCTTGTAAAAACTTCTTGTAAATAATAACATTACAGTAAGTAATTCAAGTCGGCCTATAAGCATGAGACCAGATAAAAACCATTTGCCTGCCATTGGAAAAGAAGAATAGTTTGTAAATGGGCCAAAAGTGCCTATTCCAGGTCCAATATTTCCGAGCATTGATGCAGAAGTACTGAAAGAGGTTACAAGGTCATAACCCATAAATGATATAAAGAATGTTCCAATGCATACAAGTATAAAATACAAGATAATGAATATGAGTAGGTTATAGATAGTGGTCTGAGAAATTATCCGTTTATCCAGGCGCACGGGAATAAAAGCATTTGGATGAATTAACCTTTTTAATTCCTGCCGGTTGTTTTTTATTATTAGAAGAAGCCTTACAATTTTAATATTGCTACTGGTTGAACCTGCTGTCCCTCCTGTAAACATCAGTATAAAAAGGATGATTATCATTAAATTACCCCAAAGGTTATAGTTTTGTGTATAAAATCCAGTAGTGGTTATAATTGAGACGATATGGAAAGCTCCATTAAGAATTGCCTGCCCGTATGAATATCCATCTTTAAAATGAAGTATAAAGGAACCTGTTAAAATAAATCCAAGGCAGATCAGTGAATAAAAAGCAAATTCATTATTACCAATAACCTTCTTAAAATTCCCTTTCAGACCAAAATAAATCAATGTCATGTTAGTTCCTGCAACAAACATGAATAATGTTGTTATTATCATTAAGTAGGGTGAGGCAAAATGCGCAAATCCGTCATTTTGCGTTGAAAAACCACCAGTTGACAGGGTCGATAAAGAATGGCATACTGCATCGAAAACAGGCATTTTCCCGATAATCAATAATAATATTTCTGCAAGAGTAATTATGAAATATATAAAAACAAGCCGTTTGACTGCATCTTTTGTTCTGGGATGTATTTTATCAGTTGATTGGCCTGAAAATTCAGTAGCAGCAAGATGTATATTAATCGATTTAACAACCGGAAATACTGAAAAAGAGATAAAAATTATTCCAATACCTCCAATCCATTGAGTTAGGCTTCTCCAGAAAAGGATTCCATGCGGTAATGACTGAATATCATTAAATATGGTAGCTCCAGTGGTTGTGAAACCAGACATTGATTCGAAGAATGCATCACTAAAACTATCAATGGAACCGCTTAAGAGAAATGGAAAGGTGCCAAAAAGGCTGAAAATAAGCCATGTACCTGTAACAATGATGTATCCTTCCTTATTGCCATATATTCTCTCCTCATTTCGGAGCGGAGTGAATATGATAACTCCTGTAACTATAGTTATTATTGCAGAATAGAGGAAGGAAGTTGCAGCTTGCTCATGGTATATCTGGGATACAACTGCAGAAACCAGCATGAACAATCCTTCAAAAATGAGCAGCAGGCTGAATACCCGGGCTATAATCCTGGAGTTGATCATAAAGGGTCAGGTAAAGTATTTAGAAAGTTTGTCGTAGGCTGAAGGTAATGTAAAAACAACAACTTTATCATTTGCATTTATTATTGTGTCGCCGGTAGCAATAAATGCTACTCCATCTCTGGTTCCACCTCCCACAATTGCGTCTTTGGGGAAATCAATGCTTCTGAGTGTGCCCTTTGTGATTTTTGAGTTTGCAGGAACGTTGAATTCGAGAACTTCGGCATCAGTTCCTGTCATACATTTTACCATGGTTACATTAGGATTAGTTGTATGCCGGAATATCCTGCTTGCTGCAGCTAACTTTTTATTAATGATAGTATCAATACCTGTGTTCTCAGCAAGGTTAATATATTCCATATTCTCGACCTCAGCGATTGTCTTCTTTACACCCATTTTTTTTGCCAGAAGGCACGACAGGATATTTGTCTCAGAATTGCCGGTAACTGCTACAAAAGCATCCATTTTGGTAATGCCTTCCTGTTCAAGTAAATCAACATTTCGGCCATCGCCATTAATGATGAGAGTATTATCAAGAATCTCAGCTAGATCTTCACATTTATTTATGTCTGAGTCTATTAACTTCACCTCATATGCTTTCTGCATATATAATGCTATATGCTTGCCTATCCTGCTGCCCCCCAATACCATGATGCTTTTAGCTTCAAAATTCTCTTTTCCTGATGTCTTCATCATCTCATCAATGCCTTCATGGGTAGCAATAACATATACCACGTCACCAACCAAAAATCTTTCGTTCCCCCTGGGAACTATCGTTGTGCCCTCACGCTTAATAGCCACAGCCCTGAACTGTTCAGTTTTATGACTTACCGAAATTTCCTGCAGACTCTTATTTAGTATTGGCGCTTTCTCATCAAGGGCCAGAACATAAATTGCCAGTTTACCACCTGAGAATTCCATAAAATCAGTTGTTCCGGTTTCATGAAGCAGGCCAAGCACCTCCCTTGCTGCAATCAGTTCAGGATAAATCAGGGAATCGATACCAATCGACTTGAAGAATTCTAACGTGGAATGTTCAAGATAGTCAATGTTGTCAATTCGGGCTATAGTTTTTAGCGCTCCAAACCTTTTCGCAAGAATTGATGAAGTTATATTGGTATCTTCGGAATGTGTTACTGCAATAAAAAGATCTGTTTTTTTGATCAGGGAATCCTGCAAAATCTTGACAGAAGTGGCAGAACCCTCAAATGTAAGGACATCGAGTGAGCTAAGAATGGGTTTTAACCGATCCTCTTCCGGATCGATAAGAATAATTTCATGATTTTCATTCGATAACATCTTGGCAAGATGCGTCCCAACTTCACCTGCTCCGGCAATTATTATTCTCATTTAAAATTGATTGAAAAAACATAACAAAATAAGAGATAAATAGCAATATACTCAATTTTTTATTCACTTTAATTCGATAAGCGGTCATATCCTTTTAATGAATGCACCGGACTTCCGTACTATATGGACTGTATCAGCATTGATGAAAATACTTTGTCGCAAAAATTGAAAACCTGATGATACTCCGGATGCGACTATTAATGCAGAAGGAGATTGTTCTGGAGAGATATTTTTTTCAATCTCCGGCCATAAACCGATGATAACAATAATATCAGGTCTTAATAACCGCAAAGTGGTTTCGTCCAGCGATTTAGATATTAATATATTTTTTTCACCAGCTCTGATGAAACAGAACTTATTTTTTATTGTATTTGTCTTAAGTTTAAGTCTAAGTGTAGCGCATACTTTCTTTACCTCTAATCCTTCTGAAGTAGTTTCTGAATACAGATTAAGAATCTTTCCTGTTCTGATACCGATAGTTGATGAGCCGGGTGTATTAAAGACTATTAATTCATTGGTAGTTCGGGTTGATATTTCTGAAATTGTGCCTGCTATAACAAATAGAAACATAAAAAGAAGAGGGTAAATAATTGAAAATGATTTTTTCTTCAGTATGAAGTAGCTGAAAATGAAAATAGTTAAGGTTAACAGAAGGCACTCAACAGGTGTCATACCGATATTTTCAATAGTTGAATATGGCAATGAAGAGACCTCTTTTGTAAGTAACTCAGTAGTACCAGTCAAATAATTAAGGATAGTTGCCAGAATTTGGGAAAGAAAGTGTACAGGGAATGTCATCACGACAAGACATCCGGTTACTATCAGCAACGATGAAAATGGTATTATTATAATATTAGTAAAGATGAAATATGTCGGGAACCTGTTAAAAAGCATTATTGTCAGAGGAAGTGTGCCTGCCTGGGCTACAATAGTTATAACTGCTGATTGCCATATTTTATCTGTGAATCTGTTTTTGAAGTGAAGTTTATGGTATAGATCCTGATAGAAACTGATAATATAAATCACTGCAGAATATGATAGGAGGAATCCGGCATTAAAAATTGCCGATGGTTTTATGAGGATCAGAATAAATGCCGATGCCAGTACTGAGTTAATTCCGTTAACTCGTCGGTTCATCAGTTTTCCTGCCTGAAGGAAAGAGAACATCAGGGTTGCCCTTAACACTGATGGAGTGAGCCCTGTAACAAATGCAAACGCCCAGAGGATAAGAATTGCTATTAATATTCTGAGCAGGTTGAATCTTCGTTTCAGGAAAAACAAAAGATTGAAGATAAACAAACTCAATATTACAGCATGAAGGCCCGAAACTGCCATTATGTGTATTACACCGGCTTTTATGAAATTCTGTTTCTGCTCCGGATCGAGCATATTCTTCTGTCCAAGGGTGATAGCTGCTACTACTGCCAGGTTTTCGCCGGTGATTCCCCTTGCTCTATACATCTCAATAATCTTATTTCTAATTATTAAGGCCCTGTAAACTAGTCGTGTGTGAGCTGGGGAGTCATGGCTGATGATATCGTGGCTGTTAGTAAAAGAATAATACCTTATTCCATGGTTTTCCATATAGAACCTGTAATCGAATTCATATGGGTTGCCTCTGCTAACAATTGCAAGAGGAGTACATTTAATAACAAGTAAATCACCAGGAAGCAATTTATTATCCAGGGAATCTTTCTTATTATACAGTATAATTGAACCTTTTACCTTTTCAATTCCATCATGGGTGATCTTACCGTTTAATTTTACTATTAATTGGTAACTATTTTCTTTCTCCTCTGGAAAGTCTGTAAGAGTACAAGAGTATATTGACTGTTCATTTTTTAATGTTGAGATGCTGTTTTTTTCATTTGTGTAAAGAAGCAACCCACACATAAAAAGCGATATTGTAAGAGTGTAGCCAAAGAGCAGGTTGAGTCGGTATTTATTGAAAAGAAGACTTATACTAAAGCCAGAAATAATAATAACAGCAACCAATACCAGGAAAATCAAACCTGGTTTGATGTAAAGGCCTGAAATAATTCCGGCACATAATGGCAGGCCAATACGAAGAAATGGAATTTCTTTATATAGCACAGTCCGCAGCTAATGAGACTGTATAAAGATAAGAAATTTATAATAATCTGACCTTCTGACCGGGAAGTATTGTCTTATAGTCTGCATCAAACTTACCTTTACTTATAGCAGTAAGCTTACTTTTAATAAGTCTTTTCCTGAGAGGACTCACTCTATCTGTGAAAAGAATTCCATCAAGATGATCATATTCGTGCTGAATTATTCTGGCTACATAACCGTCGTAAACCTCGTCGCAATAGTTCCAGTTTTCATCATAGTATGTAATATGAATATGTGACTCGCGGTTAACTTCTTCCTTTAAGTTGGGAATGCTTAAACAACCCTCTGTCATCAGTTCAAAATCACCTGATTTTTCTATGATATGGGCATTAATGAATACTTTCTTGAAATCAGCAAGTTCCGGTTCTTCTTCAGCTATGGGTTTGCCATCAATAACAAATATTCTGATTGGTTTGCCAATTTGTGGAGCTGCAAGACCAAGACCTTCAGAGCTATACATAGTCTCAAACAGGTCATTTATTTTCTGATCCAATCCCGGATAATCTTCATCAATTTTCTCTGATACTTTTCTTAAAACCGGATGTCCGTAAACAACAATGGGGTAAGTCATATCGATCTATTATTTTCTTTTTTATTCGATCTGTTATCAAGGAAAGACTGAAGAATGATTGAGGCGCTAATTTTATCAATCAGTGATTTGTCCTGTCGGTCTCTCTTCTTAACACCACCGTCTATTACTGTTCTTAAAGCAATTTGGGAAGTAAATCTCTCATCAACAAGGTGGATATCTTTCTCTGGGAATATTTTCTTGAGTTTCTTGATAAACGGATTAATATAATTAACAGTTTCACTTGGTTGGTTGTTCATTTGAACAGGGTATCCAATAACAAAAGCATCTATCTTTTCTGTTTTGAGATATTTTTGAATAAAGTTGTCAAACTCTTTTGGGCTTACTGTATTTAAGGGTGAAGCGAATATCCCCAAAGGATCTGTAACTGCCAGTCCAATCCTTTTGGTACCATAGTCTATTCCAATTATCCTGCCCATTTTATTTATTATGAGTACAAAAGTAAGAATATTTTAATAAATGATGTAGTATGTTGCACAACGAATACCTGAAAATATGCACAGAGCATAGAGCATGGAGCACGGAGCCCTGAGCCAAAAAAGCCACCCCGCAGGATGGCTTTTTTTATCATAATATATTTCTTATTCTGTTTTTGAATATACCATCGCAGCAAGTCGCTGGTATGATTTGTACCTCCACTTGGCATTTTCTTCTGCAGCTTTGAAAAGTTTTTCAGCTTCAGCAGGAAAAGCTTTAACCAGTGAAGTGTAACGTACTTCAGACTGCAGGAAGTCCTGGAACTTGGTCCAATCCGGTTCTTTTGAATCTAGGGTGAAAGGATTCTTACCTTCATTTTCAAGAAGGGGATTAAACCTGTAGGTATGCCAGTAACCGCATGCAACTGCATCTTTTGTCTGAGCCTGAGTTTTGCCCATGCCATGCCTTAAGCCATGATTAATACATGGTGAATAAGCGATTATGAGTGAAGGACCCGGATAGGCTTCTGCTTCTTTTATAGCCTTGAAGTATTGCGAATTACTCGAACCCATAGCTACCTGGGCTACATAGACATATCCATAACTCATCGCCATCTGACCAAGATCTTTTTTACGGATTTTTTTGCCCGAAGCTGCAAATTTTGCAACAGCCCCTGCCGGGGTTGATTTGGATGCCTGACCTCCGGTATTGGAATAAACCTCAGTATCGAGCACCAGGATATTTACATCTTCCCCTGATGCGATAACATGATCCAGACCACCATAACCGATGTCATAAGCCCATCCATCGCCTCCAAAGATCCAATTTGATTTTTTGATAAGGTATTGCTTAAGGCTAAGAATCTCTTTAGCTACTTCCGATTTCTCTTTAGAACAAGCTTCAATGACTTTTGCAGATGCAATCTTAGATGCTTCAGCAATATCTTTACCTGCAAGCCATTCTTCGAATACAGCTTTAGTCTCTGCACTAACAGATCCGTTTGTCAGAGCACCATTCATTCGCAGGGCAATGCGATCTCTCAGTTTATTGGCACCAAGTGAAAGTCCAAGGCCATATTCAGCGTTGTCTTCAAACAATGAGCTTGCCCACGCAGGACCTTTTCCGTTTATATTTGAAGTGTATGGAGTTGAAGGAGCTGAGCCTCCGTAAATAGAAGAACAACCTGTTGCATTGGCAACAATCATTCTGTCACCAAAGAGCTGTGTAATGGATTTAATATAGGGTGTTTCACCGCAACCGGCACAAGCGCCTGAAAATTCGAATAATGGTTGAGCAAACTGACTGTTCTTAACATTAACAAATTTGTCAACTACTGTATCTTTATAACCCACTTTTTCATGCATGTAAGTCCATCGAGGAGCTTCTTCAAGTTGTGATTCAAGTGGTTTCATGATTAAAGCCTTGTTCTTAGAAGGACAGACATCGGCGCAGTTGCTACAGCCGGTACAGTCAAGAACGCTTACTTGTATTTTAAACTTGTATGCTTTAAGTACACCAGGTATACCCTGAATAGTTTTGGTTCCTTCAGGGGCATTTGCTGCCTCTTCGTCGGTTAAAAGGAAAGGCCGTATAGCTGCATGAGGACAAACATATGAACACTGATTACACTGAATACAATTATCAGGTTGCCATTCCGGTACGTTTACAGCTACACCACGTTTTTCGTAAGCTGATGTACCTGATGGAAATGTTCCATCTTCCCTGCCTAAGAAAGCGCTTACGGGAAGATCATCTCCTTTCATCCTGTCAATGGGTTCCATAACCTCACGGATGAATTCAGGTATATTACGGGTATCTTTTTCTTTTTCAATCTTAATATTTGCCCATTCTGCAGGAATTTCAACCTTAATAACTTCGCTCCCTTTATCAACAGCAGCATAATTCATCTTAACAACATCTTCACCCTTTCTGCCATAACTCTTATTAATGGCTTTTTTCATTTCAGTTTCAGCCTTCTCATAAGGTATAACATTGGCAACCTTGAAAAAAGCAGCCTGCATTATAGTATTGGTGCGGGTTCCAAGTCCAAGTTCTTCTGCAATGGCAGTAGCATTAATCATGTATAAGCCAATATGGTTTGCTGCCATATATTTTTTCATATGGCCGGGAAGTCTTGATTTTGTCTCATCAGCATCCCATATTGAGTTGAGAAGAAATGTTCCGCCTTCCTTCAATCCTTTAAGCATATCATACTTATAGAGGTACGATGGCACATGACATGCAACAAAATCAGGTGTATTGACAAGGTAAGGTGAACGGATCGGTTTATCTCCAAAACGGAGGTGAGAAGTGGTGATACCACCTGATTTTTTCGAATCATATGCAAAATATGCCTGGCAATATTTATCAGTTGAATCGCCGATAATTTTAATTGAGTTTTTATTTGCGCCAACGGTACCATCTGATCCAAGTCCATAGAATTTTGCAGAATAGGTACCTGGAAGGGCAACATTTATATCAGGAAGAATTGGTAGCGAGGTGAAAGTAACATCGTCAACAATACCCACAGTAAATTGATTCTTAGGTTGATCGAGTTTCATATTCTCGAAAACTGAGAGAACCATGCTTGGTGTTGTGTCTTTTGAGCTGAGTCCGAAGCGGCCACCTACAATAACTGGTCTTTCCTTCCTGTCGTAGAACATCTCTTTTAAATCGAGGTAAAGAGGTTCTCCGTTAGCGCCTGGCTCTTTTGTTCTGTCGAGGACAGTTATCTTCTTTACAGATTCAGGGAAAATATTAAAAAAGTATTTAGAAGAAAATGGACGATAAAGATGAACACTTATTAATCCAACTTTTTCTCCTTTAGCTGTCAGATAATCGATTGTCTCTTTGGTGGTTTCGGTAATTGATCCCATGGCAATAATGATATGTTCTGCATCAGGAGCACCATAATAGGCGAATGGCTTATATTCTCTTCCTGTAAGTTTTGTTATTTCAGCCATGTAGGAGTTTACAATATCAGGAATAGGTTCGTAAAACTTATTAATTGATTCTTTTGCCTGAAAGAAGATATCAGGGTTCTGTGCAGTACCTCTGGTAACAGGATGTTCAGGGTTCAAAGCATTTTCACGAAATGTATTGAGTGCATCCAGATCAAGTAGCTTACTCAGGTCGTCCATTTGCAGGTATTCGATCTTCTGAACCTCCGCTGATGAGCGAAAACCATCGAAGAAATGTACAAAAGGAATTCTTGATTTTATTGCTGAAAGGTGTGCTACTCCTGCCAGATCCATTATCTCCTGGACACTTCCGCTGGCCAGCATAGCAAAGCCAGTCTGACGGGTTGCATAAATATCACTGTGATCACCAAATATTGAAAGCGCATGAGCAGCTATTGAACGGGCACTCACATGAAAAACACCAGGAAGAAGTTCTGCTGCAATCTTGTACATATTAGGTATCATAAGAAGTAATCCCTGTGAACAAGTGAAAGTTGAACATAACGCACCGGTCTGTAACGCCCCGTGTAATGCACCTGCAGCTCCAGCTTCCGATTGCATCTCAACAACTTTAACCTGATCGCCGAAAATATTTTTTAATCCGTTGGCAGCCCATTCATCAATAAATTCTGCCATCGTGGATGAAGGTGTGATAGGATATATACAAGCAACTTCGCTAAACATATATGCAACATGAGCAGCGGCCTGGTTGCCGTCGCATGTTATAAATTTTTTTGTTCCCATTGTGATTTATATTTGATTTAAAGAATATTTTTGAATAATAATGCTAAGGTATAAAATTTTCCTTTTTGTTAACCTCCATTCATCGAAACCAGGAACTCTTCATTCGATTTAGCCTGAAGTAACCTGTCGCGAAGGAATTCCATTGCTTCAACTGAATTCATATCTGTAAGGAAGTTGCGCAAAACCCAAATCTTTTGAAGGACATTTTTATTAAGCAGCAGGTCTTCTCTGCGGGTACTTGAAGCAGGGATATCAATTGACGGAAATATTCTTCTGTTTGAAAGTTTCCTGTCGAGTTGTAATTCCATATTACCTGTACCTTTAAATTCTTCGAAAATGACATCATCCATTTTTGATCCGGTATCAGTAAGTGCTGTTGCAAGGATAGTAAGTGATCCTCCATTTTCAATGTTACGGGCTGCTCCGAAAAATCTCTTTGGTTTATGAAGTGCATTTGAATCAACTCCTCCTGATAATACTTTTCCTGAAGCGGGAGCTGTTGTGTTATACGCTCTGGCAAGCCTGGTTATTGAGTCAAGGAGAATAACAACATCATGACCGCATTCGACAAGACGTTTGGCTTTCTCAAGTACTATATTGGCAACACGACAATGGCGCTCAGCTGGTTCATCAAATGTTGAAGCAATAACTTCAGCTTTCACATTCCTTGCCATATCTGTAACCTCTTCAGGTCGTTCATCAATAAGCAGGATCATCAGGTAAGCCTCCGGGTGATATTTAGCAATTGCATTTGCTATCTCCTGAAGAAGTATTGTCTTTCCTGTTTTTGGTTGAGCAACAATTAATCCACGTTGCCCTTTTCCTATAGGAGTAAACATGTCAATTACCCTTACCGATAAAGTTCCTTCTCCTGGCTGGACAAGTGTGAATTTCTCATCTGGGAAAAGAGGTGTCAGGAAATCGAAGGGAACCCGGTCTCTAATAAAATCGGGACTTCTGCCATTTATCTCGTCAACCTTAATGAGAGGAAAATATTTTTCACCCTCTTTCGGCGGGCGAATAGATCCTTTGATTGTATCTCCGGTTTTCAGGCCAAAAAGCTTTATCTGTGATTGTGAAACATATATATCATCAGGAGAGTTAAGATAGTTATAGTCTGGAGATCTTAAAAATCCATAGCCATCAGGCATGATTTCAAGAACCCCGGTGTTATAAATAATACCTTCAAAGTCATATGATCTTTCCTTCTTTTCTTCTTTAGCCGGAAGAAAATCTTTCGGGATATTTTTTACAGCTGGCTCAACTATTTTATCACCGAAATTAATGTTATCAGTCGGTTTAATATCATCAAATAAAGTTTCTTCAGTACTTAACGGAAGTGTATCATCAATAAAAGGTTCAGTAACAGATTCTGATTTGTTCTTTACAGGTATGTCTTCCTGTACTTTACTGTATCTCTCTTTCTTATCGCTCCTTTCAATATGCACAGGTTGTGCATTTTTAAAGAGATCAGGTTTCTCATCAGTATTTTCCGATTTTTCAACCTTTTCTTGTTGTTTTTCTGGAATAGTTTCTGGTTTCTTAAGATCGTCGGGCGAAACAGAAATAACCGATTCCACTGTGTGGTTGACCACAGGCTTTATTGTGCGGGGACGCTTCCCTCTTCTCCTGACAGAATCATACTCATGTTTATTTGTCTTTTTGGAAAGATGTATATCCCCCTTTTCAGGTTTGACGGAAGTTTTGACTTCCGTTGCTTCCAATGCCTGTTGGTCAAGGATTTTATAAATCAAATCCTGTTTTTTCAAAGACTCTGCTTTTTTGATTTTAAGCTCCTTTGCTATATCTTTTAGTTCGGGAAGCAGCTTCTTACTTAACTCAAGAATGTCGTACATATTTTAATGATAAATGGAATATAAGAGATCTTAATGATTTTTTTTGGAAACACGGAGCAAGATATGAATATTACCTTGTCGGATTATGAACATATAAATCAGATGTCCGAAAACCGATGCAATATTAAATAAAATTGCTAATATAATTTCAACCAAATGTTATTAAAAATGCAAAGGGATTTTATCAAATTAATTAATAATTTGATAATCAATATGTAAAATACTTCTGCAAGTTAAGAATAAACTATTATTTAACAAAAAAAAACAATAAAATGTGTTGCATAAATGCATTTTTTCATTAAAATTGTACTTAATGCCTGAAATTCCTTTGAAAAACTAATACCTGACCTTCCGATGCGTCAGTTAAAGATAACAAAGCAGGTTACTAACCGTGAGACCCCTTCGCTTGATAAATATCTTCAAGAGATAGGCCGGGTTGATCTCATTTCACCAGAAGAGGAGGTTACCCTGGCCAGGAAGATACGATCGGGCGATAACGAAGCTTTAAGGAAGCTTGTTAATGCTAACCTTCGGTTTGTTGTATCAGTTGCAAAGCAGTATCAGAACCAGGGTATGAGCTTGCCTGACCTGATAAATGAGGGAAACCTGGGACTGATGAAAGCTGCAATGCGTTTTGATGAAACACGGGGATTTAAATTCATCTCCTATGCAGTATGGTGGATACGCCAGGCAATACTTCAGGCTCTTGCCGAACAGGCAAGAATAGTACGTTTGCCGGTAAATAAAATTGGATCAATAAACAGGATAAACCGGGCTTTTGCACGACTTGAACAGGAGTTTGAAAGGGAACCTTCCTCTCAGGAGATTGCGGAAGTACTTGAAATGATCCCTGAAGAGGTGAAAGAAGTGCTGAAAACCAATGGCCGGACTGTTAGCATGGATGCACCAATAAGTGCAGAGGAAGATAATAATATGTACGATGTTCTGCAGAGCGCAGATACGCCTAGTCCTGATAAAAATCTGATTAATGAATCACTTGCGTATGAAATTGAAAGAGCACTATGTACTCTTTCTCCACGCGAAGCAAAAGTGTTGAAATTGTATTTCGGATTAGGAATGAAACATCCCTTCACTCTCGAAGAGATCGGAGAGGAGTTAAGTCTTACACGTGAACGGGTAAGGCAGATAAAGGAAAAAGCAATAAAACGTATTCAGTTTACAACACGTTGCAGAATATTGAAAACATATCTGGGTTGATAATTTGTTTCTATATTTGTCCAAAATATTCTTAAATGGAACATCTTGTCTCTCCATCTCTATTAGCCGCTGATTTTGGCAATCTTGAAAAGGATATATTGCTGATTAACAGAAGTCAGGCCGACTGGCTACACCTCGATATTATGGATGGTGTTTTTGTCCCTAATATATCTTTTGGGTTTCCTGTTATTGAATATGTTAAAAAATTATCAGAAAAGCCCCTTGATGTGCATCTGATGATAGTCGACCCCGACCGTTATATTACCCGATTCCGCGACACTGGAGCAAATATTCTGACAGTTCAGTACGAAGCCTGCATCCATTTACAACGTACAGTAACAGAGATACGTAGGTTGGGTATGAAAGCAGGCGTGGCATTAAACCCTCATACTCCTGTTTCGCTTCTTAAGAATATTCTTCCCTTTATCGACCTGGTTCTTATAATGACAGTTAATCCAGGATTCGGAGGACAATCATTTATTATTGAGAGTTATAACAAGATTGAAGAGCTTCGTATGATAATTGATGCAGGTGGTTATGATGTGTTGATTGAAGTTGATGGTGGTATTGATACAAAGAATTCCGCAAAACTCATTAAGTCAGGGGTTAATGTCCTCGTTGCCGGTAATTCGGTTTTTCGCTCTGATAATCCGGAAGAGGCAATCAGGAAGCTTAAAGAGCAGACTTAAGTACTCCTCTGCAGCTTTATTTGGCTTTATTAACTGATTCTCCTATATATTCAATTATCTCCGGCGCAGAATCCGGATGAAACCACTTGATTTCCTTGTCCTTACCCCACCACGTAATTTGTCGTTTAGCGTACCTTCGACTGTTTCGTTTTATGAGCTCAATAGCTTTATCCTTTGAGATTTTACCATCAAAGAACTCAAAAAACTCTCTGTACCCAACACTATTAAGCGCATTCATATTCCTAAAATTCAGGAGATTTCTTGCCTCTTCCTCCAGACCCATTTCAACCATCATATCAACTCTGGAATTAATTCTGTAATAAAGTTCACTCCTCGTTCTTTCAAGGCCTATTTTAATTATTGTAAAATCTCTTTCCCTTTTCTTCTTTATGAGGAAGGATGAATATGGCCGGCCGGCTGTATCACAAATCTCAAGAGCCCTCATTATACGTTTAGGATTATTCAGATCAACTTTCGTATAATGCTCCGGATCAAGTATTTTAAGAGCTTCTCTTAAACCTGAAATTCCCTCCTCCCTATATCTGGTAATGTATCTCTCCCTCGCAGCAGGATCAACATCAGGAATGTCATCAATACCGTTGCATACAGCATCGATATACATTCCCGAACCACCTGTCATCAGAACAATACTTTTTTTGCTGAAGAGTCGTGGAAGAAGTTCAATTACATCTCTTTCGAACAGACTGGCACTGTAATAATCTTCTACCGATAAAAACCGAATGAAATGATGCTTTATTTTAGTAAGTTGATCAATTGAGGGGACTGCTGTTCCGATTCTCATTTCAATGAAAAACTGTCTTGAATCAGCTGAAATGATTTCAGAGTTGAAGCGGATAGCTAAATCAATAGAAATATCAGTTTTGCCGACCCCGGTCGGACCAAGCAGAACAATAAGAATCTTATTCATTGGAACTTATTCCTGAGGAGATCTATTCTTCGTCCTCGTTCAGGTTATCTATATTTTCGAAATCAGGAAGAGAATCTTCGTTATTCCCATTAAGGAACAGATCATCCTCTTCTGGATCAACATCATCATCATCATCGTCGGAGACAACAATATTATTATAAAGTTTATGCGTAGCACCACCGAAGATTACCTGTTTCGGGGGGATCCCCTTTGAATTTGTGCATGAAGGATATTCACGGCCGTCGATCTCTTCTCCCTCTCCTGTATATTCAACAAAGAGTGATCTCTCGTTGAAAAAGTCGAAAACGTAAAGTAATTTCTGACTTTTTCGAAATATTATATCTTCTAATACAGCAACGTCCATAGTTGAAGTACCTGTCCCCATTTCAAAAAGAGTAAATTCTTCTTCCTTTTCCCAATTATCTGTTGTCATAAAAAATGAAGCTAACTGGGATTTATCATATTCCAATTCATCCTGAATGAGTTTGTGAAAATCCAACAATGTGTGTGTCTCAAGAAATTCAAATTCCCTGACAAATGACTCATCTTCATCTGATAACACTACAAATTTGTAAACCATAATGTTTATTAATTCAAGGGGTGCAATATAATATTTTTTAGTTTACAATATTCCGGCAAAATTATTTTTTAAAAGAAATTCTATTGTATCAATCCCGTCGGCATAATCCCATAGATGGGGTGACTGGGCTTTGCCAAACGGAAGGTGATGTCTGCTAACAACACACTGAATGGTTTCTTTTAGCAGTTCTGTATGCTGTTTTACAGTAGATTGAGATTCGTATTGCTCATAATGGAGCACTGAAACAGGAGATGATATTCTGCTTTCTTCCCTCATTAAAAGATAACCGGTATCATAAAAATCCTCTTTATTTACCAGGTAAACAGCTTTGTTAAAATCGTAGTTGTTGGCATATTTATTATGAGTGATCATATCTGAATATGTATTCCAGTTACTGACCATTAATGAAATATCATATCCTTTTGGGATATAAATTTTAGAGACATTTCTGCAACCAAGTCCAAAATATGAAAAAATATCTGTTCCAAGGCTTTCTAATTCGTTATCAGTCTCATCTCCCTCAATGATCGCAATACTGTTTCTATTTTTCCTTATTATATTAGGATATTTACTGAAATAGAATTCAAAGTATCTTGAACTGTTATTACTTCCGGTTGCAATTACAACATCAAAATTTGCCAGGGTGCCTCTGGTAAATTCAATACTATCCATGAAACCATTATTAATTGTACATAGGATGTTGCCGATAAGTTCGATTAGTTCAGAATCTTTAGAACTTGTTTTTGCTATTAATTTATTCCCGCTGATAAGTACAGATAGAAAGTCGTGAAAGCCTACTAAAGGTATGTTACCAGCCATTATTACTCCTGCTTTTAAAGAATCAGTTTTCTCTTTAAGTAGTGGGTAAGCGTCGGTCCAGGTAGTGAGGTTTTCTTCAGTCAGTTCATTAGCGATAGCTGTTATAGCGCTTTGCACGTTTTCAGGAGTAAACCATGGGTTGCTCTTATGCTGGCTCTCAATTAGGTAATGAAGCTGTTTGTCAAAGCTCCCTGGCTTGCCTGATAAAACGTCACGGAGGATTTTTCCAAGGATAGTAAATGATTCTATTCTTTCTTCAAGTTTCATAATTTCCAAATTGCAGCAGACAAATTTACTGAATTTGGATTACAATAGAATATAAAAAAAGTGACCCTGATGTGGGTCACTTATGTAGATAAAGTAAATGAATGTGTAGAACGATACCTTTACATGCATTTATTATCTTATACATGATTGCCGATACTCATATAATTTAATTTAATGCAAATGTAATTGGTACCATATACCATACATCAACCGGTTTTCCTCCTTGTTTGCCCGGCATGAATCTTGGAAGTGTATTTACCACCCTTATAGATTCGGCATCGAGTTCAGGATCGACGCCCTTTAATACTGTAACCCTGTCAACACCACCTGCTTTTGTTACACAGAATCTTATAATAACTCTTCCCTCAACTTTATTGGTTTTAGCCAATGCCGGATACTTTGTATTCTGGCCGATGTATGCCAGTAATGCACTATCGCCACCAGGAAAGACCGGCATCTCTTCAACGACAGTAAATGGTTCTGAATCAACTCCTTGCCTTGTTCTCATAAATTGGTCTGAAGCGGGATGGGGCGGTAGAGGGGGGGGGAGGTGGTGGTGGTGGGGGTGCAATTTCACTTTGAACCGCCACAACTTTCTTTCTGGCAGCACATGATGAAATTGTAACCATAAGAAGAATAATTACTGGCAGAGTAATTAATAATTTCAGATTTACTGAAGTTATGGAATAGATTTTTGTTTTCATGATCACTCGTTTATTATTGTTTATTTGACATAGAAAATGTTTTTTAAATTGATAATATCAAATTTACAACGAATAAATTAGTTATGCAACTAATAAGTTAATTATATTCAAAATAATTTAGTTAGGATCGAAATAGTTGCAATAAAGCTGAGAGGAGAGGCATAACCTTTATTTTTTGCTGTATTTATTTCAGGGTAAATGTGATAGGTACCATATACCATACAGGTACCGCTTTACCTTCCTGTTTGCCTGGTTTAAAGTCAGGCAAAGATTTTACAACCCTCATTGCCTCTTTGTCAAGTTCAGGGTCAACGCCTTTAAGAACACTTATTTGGTTAACACCACCAAGAGCTGTTACACAGAACCGTATGATAACTCTTCCCTGTATATTTTTTTCTTTTGCAGCAGCAGGATAATTTGTGTTATCGAAAATATACTTTAAAAGTTCAGCGTCACCACCAGGGAACATAGGCATCTCCTCAACAACAACAAACGGCTCCGGCTCAGTTACTTCACTTGTGTTTTCAGATTGTTCTGATTGAGGTGGGGGTGGGGGTGGGGGTGAAGGTGACGGTGAAGGTGAAGGTGAAGGTGAAGGTGAAGGGGTAGGAGTAGACGTAAGTTTTAAATCAGATGTTGATTCCGATGTTGATAATGGTGAGGAAGTTGGAGATAATTGAGGGGCCGATGAGGCAATTAGCTGTTGCTCAACCGTATTCGGAATCTCTTTGTATGCTGAGATTGCTAAAAAGATTAATCCGGTAACAGGTATTAATATTAGTAATTTAATATTAGCAATATCTGAAGTTGGTTTCTTTGTCATCATGATCATCCGCTTTTTAATTAGCGAAGGATTTGAAAAACTGTTTGATAGATTAAATGCACTTGACTTAAAGACCTGGCTTAATAACAGATTTTGATAACTAACAACCGGTACGCCTGAACAGAGGCAGTCGTGGTCAGCCTGGTATTCATGTATTTCTCTCAATGATCTGTTAAACAGATGAATGGCTGGATTAAACCATTGAAATGCTTTAATCAATTCAATGAAAATGACATCTAAAAAATGATTCTGTCGAAGATGGTTTTGTTCATGCTTTATTATCACTATGGCCTCCTTTTCGCTTAGCCTGGTATTAATAAAGATATGTCCCATTGCCGAAAATCCTGAGGTATTGAAACCATGAAATCTTATAATCCGGCTTCCTTTGGTTTTTTGCCTTGCAATTAAAAACAGAAGGTTAAGTATGTCTACTAAAAGTTTGAATATGAAAACAATAACACCAAATATATAGATCGAATATATAATCTGTAATGGATCTGAAAGTGAAAATCCGGAATATAAGGTTTCTGCACCAGCAGAAGTTCCGCTAATAAAGACCTCAGATAGAAATTTCCCAAAAAACTGTATGTCCATGGGTTTTATTGTCTGAAATGTTAATAAGGGAAAGATAAGAGCTGAGACTATTGAAAGAAGGATGAAAATTCTGTTACGGCCATAGGTAGTATCCCTGCTTAACATCAATAAATATATCAGGTAAAAAGCTATCAGATAGACAGCAACTTTGACCATATATATTAATAATATACTCATCTCTTTATTTTTTGTTTTTTAACTTCGCTCTCCATTATTTTCATTATCTCCTCCATCTCCTTTACTGAGATTCTTTTTTCCTTAGCAAAGAAGCTCACCATTTTCTCGAAAGAGTTTGAAAAATAGTCATTCACAAAAGTGTTGAGGTGGGTTTTCGAATATTCATCTTTCGAAACAATCGGATAGTATTCATGTGTTCTTCCATATGCTTTGTGAGCGACAAATCCTTTATCCTGTAAGATACGTACTATAGTACTAACTGTATTATAGGCAGGTTTTGGTTCATCAAAGAGTTCAAGTATGTCTTTGACAAATCCCTTCTTTATCTTCCACAATACCTGCATTATTTGCTCTTCTGCTCTGGTTAATTCTCTCATATTCTTCTTTTTAAATATTAATTATCAGATTTTTATGGAAACTTTATATATAATCTCTCCTCGGCTCCAGGTCACCTTAAACAATATTATCAAAGATACAACGAAGATATTAGTTATGCAACTAAACTCCTGTTATTTTCAGAAAATGTCAAAAATGGCATCTTTCTCTGGTTGTCAAAGGAGGCACTGTGTGATAGGTTAATTGAATTTATTTAGATGATTCTTGATGCTCGTTATAATAATTGTGGAGTGATTCGTTATTCCAAATTTCTCAAATGCATTTATTACTATTACAATTTACGCTAAAAAGGAAAAAAAGTGTACTTTTATTTTTTTAAAGTTGAACCGGAGGATCAGATATCAGGAAATGAAGCGAAGCAAAATAAAAATAGGTGTTTTCAAGGAAAATTTGAGAATTTCATTCAGATCGATTAGATCCAACAAGGTTAGGGCAATACTTACTATATGTATTATAGCGTTTGGTATAATGGCTCTTGTAGGGATTTTGACAGCAATTGATGCAATTAAGTCTTCGCTGACAAATCAGTTTACAATGATGGGGGCCAACTCATTTACTATTACATCAAGGGGGATGAATATTCAAATAGGCAACGATAGGTACAGGGCAAAGAATTTTTCGCGAATCTCATTCAGGGAAGCCGAGGAGTTTAAGAACCGGTTTGATGAAGGCGTAAAAGTTGCTATTTCTTTTAATGCATCTGGCCTGGCAACTGTTAAATACGGGTCGGAGGAGACAAATCCTAATGTAAGCCTGACAGGTGTTGATGAGAACCATCTTACAGTTTCAGGTTATGAAATCGAATCAGGAAGAAATTTCAGTGCTGATGAGGTTCAATTGAACCGGCATATTGTACTTATTGGTGCAGATATAGTGAAGGATCTTTTTCCTTCGGGGCTGGATCCTATTGGAAAAAATATTACAGTAGCTGGACTGAAGCTAAAGGTTGCCGGGGTACTTAAGAGTAAGGGAGTCAGTGCTATAAACGGGGATAATGTATGTTTTATGCCTGTTACAACGGCCAGACAATACTTTTCCCGACCCAACATGACATTTAATATTACTGTTATGCCAGTAAACCCTGTAAACCTTGATATGATGACAGGGGAGGCGGAGGCTACCTTCAGAATTGTTCGCAATCTTGATCCCAGGGATGAATCGGATTTTAACATCTCAAAAAGCGACAACATTGTTAACATGCTTCTTGAGAACCTCCGATATGTTACTCTTGCAGCTACGATAATCGGTATTGTAACATTATTCGGTGCCGCAGTTGGACTTATGAATATTATGCTGGTATCTGTAACAGAAAGAACACGGGAAATAGGTGTACGAAAGGCTATTGGAGCAAAAACGCAGACTATCAAATATCAATTTCTATTTGAATCGATAATGATTGGTCAGATGGGTGGAGTTTTTGGTATTATTCTTGGCATACTTATCGGAAATGCAGTTTCTTCTATGTTGAGGTCAAATTTTGTAATTCCATGGGTCTGGGTAATGACCGGCATAGTAGTTTGTTTTATTGTAGGTGTCGTTTCTGGTTATGCCCCAGCAATAAAAGCAGCAAACATTGATCCTATTGAAGCTTTAAGATACGAATAAATTATTTGAATATGGAAAAACATGTGATTCAGGAAGAGTTAAAGAATTGTCCGAGTATCGTATATTATCCAGGTGACAATAAACTTGAACTTATCGGCCGGTCAATCCCTGAAAATCCTGAGCTTATTTTCAGGCGTCTTGATGAATGGATTACTATCCATTTTGAAAAGAATAGTGGGCTCGATGTAAATATTCAACTTGAATATATCAATAGCGGCTCCTCAAAGTATTTGTATGAGATATTGAAAAGGCTTACTGGCTATGGACGGTCAGGAAAGCTTGTGAATCTGAAATGGCTTTATGAGGAAGATGATGAAGCAATGCTGGAACTTGGTGAACATTACCGCGACACAGCTGGTATTCCTCTAGTAATTGATATGATTGTATAAAAAAAGAGAGGATAACCCTCTCTTTTTGTATTCTATATATATTATTTCATCAATAATGGTATAAGGTCTACAACTCTGCAGGAGTAACCCCATTCATTATCATACCATGAAAGAACTTTAACCATTTTCCCGTTAACCATTGTGCTCAATGAATCGAAGATCGAAGATGCAGTGGTGTGAATTACATCAGCTGAGACGATAGGATCTTCTGTATACTCAAGAATGCCTTTCATCGGACCTTCTGCAGCTTTTTTCATTGCAGCATTGATCTCCTCTTTTGTAGCTTCTTTCTTTAGTACAGCTACCAAGTCAACGAGTGAACCTGTCGGAGTTGGAACTCTTACTGAAATACCATCTAGTTTACCTTTAAGTTCAGGAATTACTTTTCCAACCGCTTTTGCTGCACCAGTAGTTGTAGGAATTTGCGATAATGCTGCTGATCTTGCACGTCTGAGGTCGGAGTGTGGCAGATCAAGAATCCTTTGGTCGTTGGTATATGAGTGTATTGTTGTCATAAAACCAAGCTCAATGCCAAAATTGTCATTCAGGACTTTAGCTACCGGAGCAAGGCAGTTTGTGGTACATGATGCATTTGAGACACATTGATGCTCCGGTTTGAGGTCATTATCATTTACACCCAGTACTATCATTGCATCTATAGCGTCTTTAGATGGAACTGTAAGAATTACTTTTTTTGCTCCATTCTTCAGATGATCGCCATAACCTCCTTTTGGATTTTCTTTATCTCTAAAAATACCTGTTGATTCAATAACAACATCCGGTTTTTCACTCCAGGGAATGTTTGCAGGATTCTTCTCTGAGGTAACTTTTACCTTAAAACCGTTTACAATAATATTTTCACTATCAAAAGTGACTCCTGCAAATCTTCCCTGTGTTGAATCATATTTAAGAAGATGAGCAAGTGTTTTTGTATCAGTTAGATCGTTAATACCTATAATCTCAATATCTGGCTTCTCAAGAGCAATTTTAAAAACGTTGCGGCCTATTCTGCCAAAACCGTTAATAGCAACTTTAATCTTTGACATATCTGTAACATTAATTAATTAATTAATAATATTTGGTTTCACAAAAATAGTACTTTCCTTAGTAAAAGCCAAAAGGTAAAAAAGATCAATAATTCTTTTTTCTCTTGAAGATATTTGAAAGCTTATTAGATTCCGGATTAAGCGGATCAAGAATCATTCCGAATCTGTAACTGGCAAATAATGAAAAATATATAGTTTTATTATCAGAGCTGGCCATAATAGGTATCTTCTTTGGAAAAGCATTTATCTGAGCCCCGATCTCTATTGCATGTATTACTTTATCCTCTTTACTGTATTCGAAATTGAATCCTCCTTTGGCAAATAAACCTGGCAATACCTTGGTTTCATTCAGTCCTTTTGTAAAGGAGGCCTTGCTGTAAATATCCTGTGGCAATGCAATAGATACATTGAATTTTTCTTCTTTTATATCGACTTCACTAAGGGAAACAGGATATAATACTTTGTAATAGATAGGTTTATATATTGCCATTACAGGTCCGGCTGAATAAAAATACCTTATTGCTATTCCACCCAGATCAGCTTTTTTGAAAAGTTCATGCTGATGGCCAAGGCCTCCTCTCAGATAGATAACAGTGTTTAGCTTCCCAAAAACAAATGACCCGGCAGACTGGATATATGGATTAGATAATTTATACTCTCGGGGATGTTTTAATGTACCTGCTTCTATCTCAATGAGACTCTTGTTGAGATAATCAATTCTTTTGGCTGCCCGGTAACTGACTCCAATACCATCGCTGTTAAGAAGAATTGCATAAGATCTCTCATTACGGAAAAATACCTTCTGTTGCTCATTTAATTCACCCTGGGCATTTAGTGAAACAACACCAGATATTGATATTACCGCTATTATAAGCAGCTTTTTTATCATAATACTAACTTATACGAATGGAATACTTAAAAGAGCAATACGGAATTCAGACATTCAGTTCTGTCTGTTCTGTATCAGCTTTGGAATAAGCCGGACATGCCTCCTTGTTACAAGAACTGACGACCAGGGCTATTACAAAAGAAACTATAAGTAAGATAGACAATTTTTTCATACCTTATACAATATTTATTTACTTACAAAAATAAGCTTTTCATTCAAAAAACAATCTTTGTGCCAAAAATAAAATTTTATCAAATTTATTATTTATTTTATTTTGAATTATCCATAAGTTATAAATAAGAACAGATATTTACCCAAAAATGTTTAAAGCTGATTAATTCAGAAATTTTAATGAGTCTTTGTGAATCTTTTAAATCAACTTCGTGGTTAAACTTTTTTGTTTTGGATTTGTTATTCATTATAAGGATAAAAATCTGTTGCTATGAACAAGAGGGTAATGATAATTTTATTAATAATATATTTTGCTGGTATGAGTGAGAAATCTTTTTCACAGGAAAAACTTCAATATTTTGATCTCACGAAAGTGGAGTCAAATGTTATAAACAATAAAGGTACTGAATCTCCATTTACAGGGAAATTTACCAATTATAAAGAAAAAGGCACATATATCTGTAAGAAGTGTGGAGCTGCTCTGTATCTTTCCTCTGATAAATTTGTTTCTGACTGCGGATGGCCCAGTTTTGATGATGAAATAGAAGGAGCTGTAACCAGATTTCCTGATGCCGATGGGATGAGAACTGAGATTGTATGTGCAAATTGTGGTGCGCATCTGGGGCATGTTTTTAAAGGGGAGCGCCTCACTGCAAAAAACGTCCGGAATTGTGTTAATTCAGTGTCGCTCGATTTTGTGCCTGCGCCACTGGAATCAGGGAGATATGGCACTGCAATATTTGCAGGTGGATGTTTCTGGGGTGTTGAATATTTTCTTCAGAAAGCTCCTGGTGTAATATCAGTAACTTCCGGGTATACAGGAGGAGAGGTTAATAATCCAACTTACAAAGAGGTTTGCACAGGAAATACAGGCCATGCTGAAGCTGTTAAGATAGTATATGATCCACAACAAACATCATATGATAAGCTTCTTAAATTGTTTTTAGAGATACACGACCCAACAGAGGTTGGCAGACAGGGTCCTGATATTGGTGACCAGTACAGATCAGAAATTTTCTATTTGAATGATGATCAGAAGAAAACAGCTGAAGAAAATCTGATTATTCTTAAAGCCAAAGGAATAAAAATAGCAACTAAGATTGCAAAAGCTTCTGAGTTCTATCCGGCTGAGGCCTACCATCAGGATTATTATTTCAATAATGGTAAACTACCTTACTGCCATACATATACCAGGAGGTTCTGAGGATTGTGTAAGCATCTGAAAATTCGTTAAATTTCATCCCTCCAAAAGATGCTATTTATGCATTCATTATGCTATAAAATATATAATATCTAAAAATTCATAGGGTAATAGCTTTTTATTATTAAACATTTTAAACAGAAAATTATCCCCTTTCCTTTGCCGGAGTCAGACAATCAATTAACTTTAACACGTTATATTGAATATTTTCCGGAATATTATGAATTTAGGTACTTCTAAAAGGCGGACTTTTATAAAGAACAAGATAAAGGTCTTGTTAATTATTGCAGGCTTCATCATAGCTATAATTTTTCTGAAATCAGGTAAAGCAGTTATAAAATATACCTCTACTGATAAATATTGTGTATCATGTCATATACATCCACAGGCGGACCAGAGCTGGAAGTTGTCAACGCATTATAATAATCCTTCAGGAAACATTGTGCATTGTATTGATTGCCATCTGCCTCCGGAAGGTCATGGGTATCTGTTGGCAAAAGCAAAGCATGGACTCAAAGATGCGTACGGGTATTACTTGAAGGACAGTGCTAAAATAAACTGGGAAGCTAAAAAATTGCTGGAAAATGCTAAAGGGTTTGTTTATGAGGAATCATGCCTCGTATGCCACCAGAACCTTTTTCCGGTTACATTATCGGTTAATGGCGGTAATGCACACCTTTTCTACACAACTAGCAAGGAACCTTTGAGTTGTATAAACTGTCATCTTAATGTCGGACATTACGACAAGAATGCCATACATGCTCCTGATACAAGTTTTGGTGTTACAGTTACAGCAGATCAGGCCATTTTTACCGAACCTGCAAAAATTGAAAATTTTGAAAATTTCAAAGAGATGATACCTGGTACCAGTATATCATTTGAGGTGGTGGCAATTGAGGGAGGGACATTTAATATGGGAAGTCCGGAAGATGAGCAATTGCGCAAACCCAACGAGGGGCCCGTTAGAAAAGTGGTTGTATCAAATTTCTGGATAGCCAAAACTGAAGTTACATGGGATGAATATCTGGCCTTTTTCAGGGCAACTGGATCCCAGGGAAGGACAGAGGATCAGGCTGTTAGCAAGAAGAATATTGATGCTATCAGCGGAGCAACTCCACCATGGGGCGCCCCTGATCAGGGATGGGGTAAAGGGGTACGTCCTGCTATAACAATGACGTGGCATGCAGCAAATGTTTATTGTCAGTGGCTTACGAAAGTTACCGGTAAAAAATACAGATTACCCACAGAAGCTGAATGGGAATATGCCTGCCGGGGAGGAACCGAGACTCCTTATTTCTTTAAGGGTAATCCAAAAGAATTTTCATCATCAGGATTCCTGAAGAAAATATTTGGTCCTGATACTGCTAATATTGCTTCAAGGGTTGTATATAATTTAAATAGCTCTTCAAAAACCAAAGAGCCTGGTTCAGTAAAAGAGAATCCTTTTGGATTGCAGAATATGTCGGGTAATGTTGCGGAATTTTGCAGCGATTTTTATTCCACCGATTCATATAAGGCTGATTCAACAGAAGTTATTAATCCAAAAGGACCGCTAAGAGGACAGGAGCATGTAATTCGGGGTGGCTCATTTAAAAGTGATGCAAAGGATGTAAGAAGTGCTGCACGTGACTTCACAAAAACAAAAGCATGGCTGGTCACTGACCCCCAGATGCCGAAAAGTATATGGTGGTATTCCGATTGTATTGATGTGGGATTCAGGGTAGTATGCGAGGCAGACAGTGTAGATATACAATAAACAGATCATTTTAACAGTGAACATATGCATAATATAGACAGAAGAAAATTCATTGGAAAAACAGCGCTTGCAGGTATCGGGATAGCTGGTGCTGGTGCTTTAATTTCAGCATGTAAAAGAAAACCGGATATTGAAGCTTTAGGACTTCCTCCGATATTAAAAGGGGCCCCAAAGGGTAAGAAACTCAGAGCCGGTCTGGTGGGTGCTGGAGCCAGAGGAACCGGAGCAGCAATCAACTTTATTAGTTCAGGACCCGATCTTGAGATTGTGGGTCTTGCAGATGTTTTCCAGGATAAAATTGATGCATGCCGTGAAAGATTTGCTACATTCAATCTCCCTATCCCAGCCGAAAACTGCTTCGCTGGTTTTGACGGTTATAAAAAGCTAATGGCCTTACCTGACCTTGATGTTGTTATTCTTGCAACTCCGCCTCAGTTTCGTCCTGAACATTTTCTTGAGGCAGTATCGAATAATTTACATGCATTTCTGGAAAAGCCGGTAGCTGTTGACCCAGTTGGTATCCGGTCCATTATTACTTCTGCAAAGAAAGCCGAAGCTATTGGACTATGTGTTGTTACAGGAACACAAAGACGTCATCAGGAAGATTATATCGAAACATATAAGCAGGTGATGGGTGGTGCAATTGGTACAATAACTTCTGCCAAAGCATACTGGAATCAGGATCATGTCTGGTTTCGAGAACGGGAAAAGGAATGGAACGATATGGAATACATGATCCGCAACTGGAACAATTTCTGCTGGTTATGTGGCGATCATATACTTGATACTCATGTACATAATATAGATGTCATCAACTGGTTTATAGGGAAGCACCCTGTAAAAGCAATTGGTTATGGTGGTCGTGCCCGAAGGGTTACAGGTGATCAGTATGATTTCTTCAGCATTGACTTTGATTATGGAAAAGGTGTTAGTTCACATAGCATGTGCCGGCAGATAGATAGTTGTGCTAACGGAACTGGTGAAGTTATTATGGGAACTGAAGGTTATACAAATTGTGTTAATACAATATGGGATCTGGAGGGAAATGTAAAATGGCAGTTTGAATATCCTAATGATGAAAATGGCAACTCTATGAATGCGGTTAAAATACCTCCTTATGTCCAGGAGCATATGCATCTTGTTCATGCCATCAGAACAGGCAACTATGTGAATGAAGCAGAAACGACAGCCCTTTCAACACTGACCGCAATAATGGGTAGGACAGCTGCCTATACCGGGCGTTTAATAACCTGGGATGAGATTTTAAAATCTGATATGGATCTTGGACCAGCTAAAATTGAGTTAGGTCTTGTTAATATGGTTTTCGAAACACCCATTCCGGGTACTCCGATAGCTTTATGATTTAAATTATATTATTATTTTAATTAAATTAAACAGTATGTTACACAACTCATCAAGAAGAGATTTTGTTAAAAGGTCAGCAGCTGTTGTTGCAGGAGTTATTGTTTTGCCCCATATCATACCTTCAACGGCACTTGGTATGGGTGGTAAACTGCCTCCTAGTGATCGCATTGTTTTTGGTTTAATTGGTACCGGATCGCAGGGAATGAGCGACCTGAGGGACTTTTACAGACTTGACAATCAGGTTCAGTTTGTTGCTCTATGTGATGTTGATGCAAAGCGTTTGGCAAGTGCTAAAGAGACAGTCGATAGTGCTAATGAGAATAAAGATTGCAGAACATATGCAGATTATCGGGAGTTAATGGAAAAAGAGACCCTCGATGCGATGCTTATTGCATTGCCAGATCATTGGCACGGGATTATTTATTCAGAAGTGGCAAATAAAAAAATAAATGTATACGGGGAAAAACCGATATGCCGCACTATAAAAGATGGTCAGACAATTGTAAGTGCAGTTAAGAAAAATGGCATTGTCTGGCAGACAGGCAGCTGGCAACGGTCTCAGGCTAATTTTCACCGCGGTGCGGAACTTGCTATCAATGGCAGAGTTGGAAAGTTAAAATATATTGAAGTAGGATTACCAGATGGAAATAAAGGTATCGGTACTCCACCTGTTATGGAAGTTCCACCGGAATTGAATTGGGAAATGTGGCTTGGACCAGCTTTAAAAGTACCTTACCGTGGAGTTTCTCACTGGGACTGGCGATGGATACTCGATTACTCCGGGGGTCAGCTAACAGATTGGTCTGGACATCATATCGATATTGCAAACTGGGGAGCAGGACTTGAGCATACAGGTCCGGTTGAAATTTTAGGACAGGGTGTTTATCCGTTTGATGGAATTTATAATGTGCCGGTTGAGTATGATTTTCTTTGTAAGTATGCAAATGGGATTGAAATGCGTGTAGCTAATGCAGCAAGACTTCCTCTTGGAATGGGTACAACGTGGCATGGTGACCTTGGATGGGTCCATGTTGATAGAGGGAATAGGATTTCTGCTTCAGATCCCAAGATGCTGGACGAGATAATAGGTGAGAATGAGATTCATCTGTATAAGAGCGATAACCACTACCAGAATTTCGTTGATTGTGTCCGTTCCGGTGAACAGACAATAGCTCCGGTAGATGTAGCATACAGGGCAATATCTGTTGGTCTGCTGGGCGAAATTGCCATGACAACCGGACAGACAATCAAATGGGATCCTGATAAGGAAGAGATAATAGGCAACCCAAGGGCAAGCCGCTTATTGAGCCGTCCTTATCGTCAACCATGGACTTTACCAACAGTTTAATCCGATATGAAAATGAAAAGACAATATTTATTTTTACTATTAGTTGCAGGTTTATTAACCTTCTTCAGTGCCTGTAAAAAAGAGGCACACTATGATGCATTGATTATTACAGGCCAGAAC
>Ga0307377_10000766_pt1 | contig 42331 bp, 36 predicted proteins | sample TR3MG_FD_202535 | JGI IMG/M metagenome (GOLD analysis project Ga0307377, IMG submission 202535) | Soil microbial communities from Risofladan, Vaasa, Finland - TR-3 | ecosystem: Environmental > Terrestrial > Soil > Coastal area > Acid sulfate soil | place: Finland: Risofladan, Vaasa | collected...
ACCTCTACGTGTTTTCCAGGAATTCAATCTCGACGCCAGCGGCACGCACGAGTTCAAAGAGGGCAGTTAGGCAGATCGTTGCGTCTGGTGGCATCAGCATGGCGTAGTCCGTACCCAGCTCACTTGGGATGGACTCAACAGGTGAGAGCATCACAGTCTCACCCTTTGTGTACCCGCTCAGGAACACGGTTGGCTGCGCTAGATCCAGTGTGTTGGTGTCACGATCTACGTAGGACACGGTTAGTGGTGCGCCTGCGTGAAACTCAACGTAGTCACCCGCGTTGAATGTTCCTACGATTGCCGCGCTCAAGGTGAGTCTATTGAGTCCTGTGTCGTTGGTGATGACTGTGGCGTATTCCCTGTGCGGCAACCCTTCACCGACCAGAATTGCGTATGGGTTGGCTGCGTCTGGAAACACGCTAGTATCTGCGAACTCCAACACAGTAGTACTCACCACAGAGATGATCCGTCTGCGGATGTTGGGTCGCTCTTTGCCAAAGTTCAACCACACAATGCCACCAACATCTGGGAATGCAGCACCAGACAAAAGCTCAATTTTGGTGGTCAGCGGTTCAACCCTGTGCCCTTCCACTGTTGGGCTCAGTGATGGCCCTGTGTGCGCGAAGACTGTTGGGTCAACAGTGAGTATGTCGTTGAGTAGTCCGATGGTTTCACCTGGTGCGTGCACCACTGTCGTGGGGCTCAACAGCGTGAAGTTGCCTGGAGCTGCTGCAGAGTTTTGTGTGACGGTAAGGATCTCCTCATTGCCGCCGCCTTCGTCGATGATGATCCGGTAGCCTGCGATGTTGATTCCGTCTGCTTGCGGGAATGCCGTGGTGTCCACGCCCTGAATAGTCAGAGCCCCTGGGTCGGGAACAGGTGCGATGTTCACGGTAGTGACTGCATCACCTTTCAGCGTCCTGTCGTTGATGGTGAGATCTTCAGCTCCGCCTGTGGCGCGTCCGAGTCGCAGTGTGAATGGAGTGAACGGAGTAGCTGGCCACGTGAACGCGCTCAACACTTCAAGGCACTTCTGTCCTGCCAGGGCGGCTACAGCCAACCTTGTTGGTGAAGGAATAGCCTCATCAAGTTGTGTGCTGATGGTCGATGGTGCGCGTTGTGTTGCGTCGTAGAGATACGGTCCAGGGAATTGGTTCGTTGTTAAGTTTCCCTGCTCAAGATTTGTCCCTGGATACACCTCACGGATGAGCGAAACAGGTGTTCCTGCAAGTTTTGAGAAGCCAAGTTGTTGCGTTAGGTGGAGCTGTACTCCTGTCTCCTCACGGAGGACATAGAAGCGTGTGATCGTCCCGTCGATCAGAATCAGTCCCGCCTCATCAGGAAATCCTGAGATGTCAGTGACATCGAGTATCAAATCGGTACTTACTGCGGGACCAGACAGTGTTGTAGCGAATGCTGCAGGAACTTCACCGTGTAGCCAACTGGCGTCACGAAGTCGAAGATCGGTGTTCATGCTAGGCGCATAGACTTTGATCTTTCGATGCTCTGTCTCGAACAGCTCCCAGCCCACACCAACCTGGATCACCGAGCACGTCTCCACGGTTGCTCCAGGGTCCACAAGCTCAACGGACTCACCAGCTACGTGGTCGTTCTCCAGTGGCCTACGCAGGTGAAGCACGTCGGCCACAACATCGTTGGACTCATACTCTCGTGTTTCTTGGTTGGCTCCGTTGAAGTCCAGGCGAAGGAAACCTTGTCCAGGGAATGGTCTTGTCGCGTCATCGTCCAGTTTTATGAAGACGCGACCATTGGGTGCGTCTGCGTCCAAAACCTTACTAACAAAGGTTGCGCGTGGGCCAGCCTGGTCGTTCACAGTCACGTTCAACAGAGTGAGTGTGTTGGTGTTTGGGTCATTGCCCGTCACCACAACCGTCTCTTCTGCTTCAGTTCCTCGCGCCAAAATCAGCGAGTATGGATAGTTGGTGGTTGGGAAAGTCTTTGTGCTGATGAGCACGAGAGACGCCGCACCAGCTGCTGTGGCCGCAAGCAGGTGACCAGAAGCTTCGTCAACGAGCGTGTGTGGTTGTGTTAGGTCTCCGTTCAGGAATACTTTGTTGGTCTCCAAATCACGGAAACAGAACGATACCGATTCTTCAATCACCTGCCCTGGACTGAACACCAGCGTACCTAGCTGAAGTAGGTCTGATGCGTCACTGCACTGTACGATGCTTGCTCCAATTGCGGAGTCTGCAGAGAGTGCTGCAATGCGCGTCTTCTTTGGACCTGTGCAAATCTCCATCAGGCGCGCAAATACGTTGCGAACCACTTTCGGCTGCAACGCAACGCTCTTTGCTATGGACCTCCACTCGTCGTCATCAATTCCAATGAGTGGTCGGTCTAGCCCAAGGTTGGACGTGACAACGTTGAGGCGCACGCCATCCGCAGTGTCCAGGAACAACTGGTCACGTGCTTCTTTGATGGCACTCTGTTTCTTGACTACTGGCATCTACGTAACGATCACCAAGGAGTTTCCACTCACGTCAAACGGCACAGGGAGTTCATTCTCGAGGACCACGACATCAGCTGTCGGTAGTGTGACTGTGACATTGAACATGCCACTAACAGCCATGGCACGTTCGATGATCTCTGCGATGATCACGTCTTCGCCAATGCCGAGACCGTTGATGTACGACTCGATGGTCTCCTGCACCTGCGGAACAAGGTCCTGCTCCTGGATGCCTGGTGCAGCAGTTATGGACACGCGCACCGTGACACGTCGAATGATTGGAGTCTCCGCCAACACGTTCACACCAGCGGCACGAATTCCTGGGAAGTTGATTGGGTCTGAAGGATCTCCGTCGATGACCTTCTGCACTTTCGCAATCAGTGTCGTGTAGTAGATGTACGAAGCGGCGATCACAGACCCGGCAGTCACGCCAGCTCCTGTGAACTCGATCTGTCCCGTTCCCCGATTGACGTAGTAGTCGGTGCCCTCGACCTGAATTATTGGGCTACCTCCACCACCAGCATCTAGCCACAGACGTAAACTTCCACGCACCACTGGGAAATTTGCCAGTTGGAAGAAGTTTGCGCCTGCCTCAGCGTTGTCTTCGATTACATCGACCAGCGCAACCTCATCGCCAATGTCGTGTATCTTTGCAGTCACGCCTACTAGGCTGAGGACGTTTCCAGTAATACCGGAAAATTCAAGAATCTCAGTCTGTGCTGGGTCGTCTGGGCTTATGAGGATTGATCCCTCTTGTGCCATGTCGGCTGCATCAGTGACTGTGATGCTTGCGGTTGGAGCAGCGACAGCAACGGATGCTGTTGTCCTGGCCAGTGTGACTTGGTCGGGTGTGAATCCTGTGCCGTCGTCCACGTAAACGATGACCTCGTTGTTCACGAAAGACTCGAGGATGTTGGACGTGGTTACACGCTGGCCAGTGATGTCGTCCGCTACACCGAGAACGCCTTGTTGGAGTGCTAGGACTGTTCCTTTCGACAGTGACTGGATTTGCTTGCGTGCGCGGTCTCGGAGGGCTGCGTCGGTCTCCAAGTCACGTGCGCCCGCGAAGTTTGCTAGGTTGGTAACGCCTGCTCCATCGAACGGGGCTGCTGTCACGAAAGTAGTGATACGTGCCGAGCCAATGTTCCCTGTTGATCCTGGAAGCTCGGCACGAGCGTTCAACGAGGTGCTTCGGAAGTTTCCGTTTACAATTGAACCTTCCTCGACTGTCACAAAGACTACAGCTTCCGCTGATCCACTGGCGGGAACTTGTGCTCGGATTGCGGAGGACAGCGTCTTGTCTGCTGATCCATCAACCAGTGAGACTCGATCACCCGCACTGTGTGCTTTGACTGTGGCTGCGCACGTGAGCGTGTCTGTGCCTGTGTTGTTGGCTGAGACCACTACGTCTTCTACGTTGATGGTGCCTTCGCCAATGCGGACGGTGATGGGAAATCCTGCAGTTGGGAAGCCGTCCGAAGATTCTAGAATCAGCGAAGTAGCACCTGGGTCAGGACTGGGATCGAAGGCCAGTGCTGAGGTCTTCAGTAGCCCATCAGTAATGTAGATGTCACCCGCAGCCGAAGCGGGCTGAAGCCTGTTGAGTCCAAACTCCTCCACTCGGTCGTTGAGGTCTTGTCCTGAGGCTGTGGACAGTCGAAACGCATCCAGCAGTTGAACCATCTGGAAATACTGCTCGTCGTCTTCCAGTGCCGCTGCTTCAATGATCGTGCGAATAACTGATCCGACCTCGAAGTCTGTGAGGTCGGTCTGCAGACGCACGAAGTTGATCATGTCATCGCGAATCTCCTCGAATGTTCTAGGTACGAATGCCATGGATTACCTGCGTGCGTCGAAGCTCACTGCGAGTGATTCATTCACGTCCGCAACTTGCAGTTCTGCGTTGACTGTTACGGTGTTCCCCTCGACGCGGAAATTTAGCCTATTTACGTCGCTGATCCTAGAATCAGCAAGCAGAGAAGCTCTGGCGTTGAGTTGAAAACCAATGAGGGTCCGAATGTTGGCTTTACTGCCAATTGGGACTTGAAGTCCAAATGCCGGGTGTGTCGGCAGAGTGCCTTGTTCTGTGGAGAATTTGATTTCCACAGCCTGCTCTAGGTTGGGGACCCCCGAGATAGTGTCAATGTCTCCTCGAGAATTGACTACCAGGTCGAAATCAGTGACACCACCTGCTGCGTCAAATGATGACAAACGCAGATCCCGCCCCAAGCGTTTGGTGAGGAGATCCGTCTCTTGAGACAAATCCAGCTCGACACCACTCTGCAGCTCGATGCCGTGAGACGGAACCAGAATCTGGTCCCCTGGGCGCAGAACCTCACTACCGTTCCCTGTAGGGTCGATATATGGCGCTTTGAGGTCGTTCAGAAGCACCAGCTCCTTCCATCGGGCCTGGTCCCCCAAGTACCGCTGGGCAAGCGTGAAGATGGTGTCGAAGCTCGTGACAGCTGCGATCTGCGTGCCTCCTGGTGCCTTGGTGTTGGACACGTTGGTGGGGCTGCCGCCCGTGCGTGGTGGGCCAGATGCTGGGTTGTTGTAGGCTCGGTTTCGTTTACTGAACTTGTGTCCAGTAGTCTCGCCGTAGAGTGCATCCTCAGCTGCCACCGCTGTGGACACTCTGAAGATCATTCTGTAGGCGTGCCAGGCTGTCGAGAGCTGGGTAGACACACCATCCTGCTTGTATGCGTTCAGAGCGGCTTGCGACGACTGCAGCTCAGCCATTAGGCCCAGCGCAGACTGCGCCAATGCAATGGTCGTGTTACGCGGGACCAGGAAAGCTCGTGACGAGACTGTGGTGACTCCTGTGAGCCCGTCGAAGAGTGCTTTGGCTGGTCCGATGATGTTGTTGAGTGTGGCCTGGGTGACTCCTACCGTTCGGTCTGATAGTGCTGTGGCTACTGATAGCGAGTTGGCAATGCGTCGTGTTGCCTCCGCCAAGCGAACATTGAGTCGAGTGAAGCCATTGCGCTTCTTGCGGGACTCAATGGGGCGCTGAAAGAGCCTCAGGTCGTAGCGCTTGATGGTTCGGAGCTGGATGTCATACTTCGTGGTGAGAGGAGATCCAGAGTCTCGATTCGTCTTGAATGCCATTGGCTCGACGATCCACCACTCACCCTCTTTGCCGTTCTGCCACACCATCACGTGCCTGTGCGCGATGGTTGGGTTGCGTTTGATGTCGAAGTAGTGGCGAAACATGTTCTTGAGGAGGATCAAATCCTCGAAGCCACTCTGCGTTTTCTCTGCGTCTGGGAGCAGCGTCTCGGGATCAATCCTTCGTCCACTGAATGGGTTGGGGATGTTCAGCACAGGGATCAAAGGTGCTGACTTTTTCGATGGACGCAATCCAGTCGTACCTGCGATGGTGATGTCCTTGTAAATGCTTCCCTGATGTTCGATGAATTGACTACCGTCTTGCGTTGGGACGATCTGCACGGCAGCAGGCTCGTTCATAGACATCGATTGCGGGTTCATTTTGAAGACGAACTCAATTGCATCCTGCCCTGAGTTGGCAACGATGCTGGCTCCGCCATTCCCTAGAACACCACCAGACACCAGTGCCCCTGCAGTCGTACCTGCAGTGACGAACTCTGTGTCGATGATGGCGAGTGCGTACAGCCCGTCACTACCACTCCTTGAGCCACCAATGCGCCAGTTGCGTCGGACGCTGCTGGGGTCAATCACGGTGCTTACTATTTTGTCATTGGCCATCTAGATACCTCACACAACTGGGAATGGGCCAGGGACTGGTGGACCTGGTGCTGGGAAGACTGCGACTACGAGCCCGGTGTGTACCGTGATGGCTGCTTGGATTTCTGCTGCCTTACTGCTGTGTGTTCCTCCGACGACTGCGAAGATTGCCGTCAATGTCGCTGTGAGTGCTGCGCCTCCTGTGGATCCCATCCCAGGGGTAGCGAGTGCTACGACTCCCGGAGCCCAATACGCATCGATAGCTGCACTCATGCCACTGGCTACACCTGCAGGGGTTCCTGAACTGAACGCAGCAGCCAATGCCGTTTTCAGTGCTGGCAGTCCTGTGGCCAAGCCTGTGATTGGAAGCTCGGCTGGACCTGGGTTGATGACACCTCCTGTCCCTGCGTATGCATGGATCGCGTCTCCCCAAGCAACTCCTGCTGCTGCAACCGTAGGCAACGGGATAGTGCCGTCCAAGATGTCTTGGATGTCCGTCTTCAGTGCTGCGTTTGCGAGTGCCATTAGGGTGTCGGTGCCGCTTTCTGCCCAAAGATCCAGTCACTGAGCTGGTCATCAAGTGCGGCTTTTAGTGGCGCAAAGCTGGCCAGGAGTGTTGGTGATGTTCCCGATGGACCGACGCCAGTTGGGTGGACGTGGTCGATGAGGTCCTGCAGAACCGTTTCCATCAACGTCTTCCACGACTGGCCAAGCACGAAGTTCTCGGTTGCGTCCGCTTCCTTACCAAGGTGCAACATGCTGTAGGAGAACAGTTCCATGACCTGCCCTGCAATGAGGCGAATAACGTCTTTGTTGGCGAGCAGCGAAGTGAGGTCAATGCTGCGCTCCGTCATGTCTGGGAGTTCTCCAGGTGCACGAAGCACGTCGGGCAATGCAGATGTAGCCACGGACGGATTAAAGTTGATCTCGAATTCGCGCGCAGCCTTCACGTTGACGTAGATGTCCCCACCTGCGTCGTTCTCGATACGCTCTGGAAATGTTGGGTCAATGGGGTGATTGGCTTCGTTGGTATCGACGACGATGTCACCTTTGGCGGTGATTGCGAGTCGTGTCCCTTGGAACCGCTTCACCCAACGCCGACCTTGCACGATGGTGTCAGTGTCTCCTTGATTGCCTGTGTGTGCGTCCCGTCGATTGGCTGGGTGAGGGAACCACGTGGAGATGTACGGTTGGTGGATACTGCCTCCGATGAACTGGACGATGCACCAGTCGCCATCGAGTTGGTTCATCGGAACATCGTTGAAATCTGTGTTGTATTTCGTGCCATCGACTTTGCCAGTGACACCTCTAGGCAACTCTTCGTTGTAGTTGTCGATTCCTGTTCCTGAGCCAGGTGTGATGATGACGTTGGGAAGAATTGTAGGCTGCTGCGTTCCGTCATTGACGATCATCACGCGGGCCTGGCATGCGTACCCACGACCATCCTGGAAAACTCCAGCCAACGAATTTAATGGGTCATCTGAGCAGAACGTACTGAGAACGATGCCGAGCATAGGGCTCGATATTTGCTCATGCGCATAGTCCGCTGGCTGGTGGGACAATGCACCTTGCTCAATGCTTCCCGACCGCATCCTTGTCATGCGAGTGTTCCTCCACCACTACGTGGAATGACCAACTTCACTTGGTCTGCGCCGTACTCAGTCTCCACACCGATTTTAGTGGTCGATCCAAGAATCGCTATGCCACCGTTGATGATGACCTCTGGGTATTGGTCCGTCTCATTGCGACCAAGCTCGGCTTCACTTGGACCTTCTCCCTCTGTTGATGATCTCGTAGCACTGGTGTCTTTGACCTTGAAGAATCTTGCCAGTCGTCCCGTCGCACCACGGTTACCTGAGACTTGCTCCTCCGTCTGGCCAGAATCGTTTATGAACACCGGAGGAATGTACGCAGGGAATGGGTCATTGCGTTGCCCACGAGTCACACTCAATGTCGTGGTCATGGCTCCTGGGTACTGCCACTGGTGCTGGACTCCCTCAACGTAGTAGCTCTCGTTCCTGTCCTCCCAGTCGAGTCTGTAGCCAACTCGGATGTCTGGTCGTCCGCGCACGGTGATGGTCCCCGAGAGGAACTCGATGTTGTGTTGGTTCCAGTGGTCCATCATCAGCTGCCACCGAACCAAGTTCCTGCGGATCTGTGAGTTGTCCTTGGACCCTCCGACGATGCCTTCTATGTTGCGTGGTGACCAGTTTGCGAATTGCGTTTGACCTTCCCACACGCGAATGCCGTGCCTTGCGATGCTGATCTGGTTGACCACAGGAGAGAAGTTAGTGAGCACTGAAGTCATCTGCGTGGTCATGTCGGCACTGCTTCTCGTACCGAGCTGGAACACGTTGATGGTGTCTTCGTCGCTGCGACCAACTTCTGAGTTCTGCACGTCGCTGTTGTTGATGACGACAACATCGATATGCTTCCGCGCCTGTGCCTGTACCTTGTCGTTGAATTGCTTCGCAGCTGGGTGCAGTGGTGTCGCGTACTTGTAGATTGCGCGACCTGCCTGGTTCACGTTCACTGAAAAGATTGGCCCAAATGGCACAAAGGTCTCGTAAGTAGTTTTCAGGTCTACCGCGTCCAGGACAGCCTGGAACTGTGACTGCAGTGCTGCTGGTGAAAAAGAGTTGAATGCTGGTGGGGCTGGTGCTGGCTGGGCAAGGCTGGACAGATCGATACCCTCAACCACTGAGTACGGATATTCCCGAAACACGACTGCAGGCTGGTATCGAACAGCTCCAACAGATTTTGAGAAGGCTTCTGAGCCCTTCTCATTGATTCCCAACTCGTCGCTGGCACGTGAGTATCCACCCTCCTCCAGTCCGCCATCAAGTAGGTCGAACTCGTTGGTGGTGGATATTGGTCGAAGGTCGAAAATTAACTCGTTCACTTCCCCGTTGCTGTTGCCATATAGAAACTGCGCAAGGGTTTGGTTGCCCGCTTGCCAGACAGCTGCATTAGCATTGAACCCATCAATGCACAGCGCTTCGATGAAATCGAAACTCATCAGGTCCAGTATTCCGTTGGGGTAGCTTGCATCTGAGGTAGCTCGCACGTTGCGGTATGCGAGGAGCGCTGCGCTGCCTGTGAGCGTCTTAGCCGCCACGCGCAGGTCCTCTGCAAACTGTGCTGCGTCTCCAGAGAGCACTGCAGATTGGCTGATGTCTGCGTTGCGATTCGCCTCCGCTGCTTGCTTGAGCACGTCCTCCACAATGTCTGTGAGCTTCTGTCCTTTGAAGCCCAGGATGTCCACTGCGTCGAGAACCACTTGAGGAATTCGGCTCATGGCACGTTGGGCACGCTTGTCTCGATTCTCTTGAATCTGCTGCTGCGCACGCTTGTAGGAGTCTGGTAGTCGCCACTGCTGCCCAAGCCCAAGGATCAACATCAAGAAGTTCTCGATGAAGTCCGCTGGTGTGCCGTGTGCTGTGATTCCTGCGTTGCGCAGTGACGACCCTTCTGCGTCGTTGCGGAAGGTTGTGCGTAGTCGTCCCGAGTCGCTACGTGCGAATCTCTCATCAAGGACCTGGCGCATATACGCATTGAAGTACATGCTGGTTTTGTCGATTGCTTTTTGGAAGTCTGATCCCACGAGCGTGATGCGTGTGGACATCTCGCCGTTCTCATTGACTTGCTCTGTCCTTTGTACGCGGTCCACGTAACCAAACATGGTCCGCACGAGACCGCTCTCACCGTCACCTGGATCGATGTAGATATTGACGACATCGTTCGGGTAGACGAGATTGATATAGTTTCGTCTTGGGACAAGCTGCATCTGCCATCGTCCCATCGACTTTGTCTGCTTGCTGCAGTTCAGTGAGATGACATCACGAGAGAGTTCGACTTGGCCGCTCTCGTGCGAGTCCACAACCACGCACACGCGAGTATGGTACCGATGCGTGGTCATTGCCCTGCGTCCAGTCGCTTCTCTTTGCCTTTTGATTTTCCGTTCTTAACGGTGCCTGGATCTCCGCTTTTCTCGTGTACTTCTACGACGATTTTGGATCGGCGCTCTCTTGCGAATTCTTCGTCTCGCTGTTTTATGGCTTCTGCACGCTTCGTACCACCCTCCAAGACTGGAGTAATATCGCCAGTGCGCTTGGTTTCCGCCATATCCCTTGCAGCTGCTTCACGCTCGGATTTCGGGGTCATCAAGCTTGTCCTGGCCTTCCTGCTGTCAGCGCCAGCTAACAGATTTGCTCTAGTTCGCGCATCTGCTCTCTGCTGCGGAGATGCAGTGGCGTGCGTGACGCCCATGCCCTTCAGCGCAGCTTCATACAGTTCAGTGCCTCCTGTAGCTTGCTTCGCTAAGCTTCTTGCGTTGGCACGGGTTTGCCCGGCTCCGTAAGCGCCTGGAGCAGCCACAGACACACCTAGTAGTGCGTTGCCTCTGTCAGCGAGTTCTTTCTCAAGATCTACGCGAGACTGGCCAGACGCACCAGCAGACATGTCTTGTAGCTGTTTGATGGACACACCTTTGTATTTCTTGTTGAAGGACCTGCCACCAGACGTAAGGGCAGCTGTTGCCTTCTTGATGTCTTCTTTTCCGTTAATGACATTGCTTGCGCCTTCTATAATTGCTTTGACAGGGAATGCTTTTTTGAGGTGATCAAAGACAAACTCGAAGATGACTTTCAAGTCCGCGAGTATGCCAGCGATTTTTGGAAGCCACTTGAGCATCAGCTCATAGAGCATCTTCTGGAAGTTCTCGATCTTGTCGAGCATCTTCTGCGCCGCTGCACCATTGCCAACAGATTGGTCCATACGAGCTGCGATGCTCTTGAGCGTCGTACCTGCTTCCTTCATGGCGCGCGCCGCCTGCTTCTCGATGGGCTCGGTCTCCTTCATGATCTCGTCGATGCGTGCGAGATTTTCAGTGGACATGTTCCCAGCTTCAGACAGCCTGATCAGTTCCTCGCCCTGAGAGATGGACGTACCGAGGACTTCGCGCATCTTGAGGACTGCGTCTTCGCCAGTGCCGTACTGAGACTTCAGTTCTCCCATGACCGTGGCGAAACCCTCCGCGTTCTTGCCAAGTCCGCCTTCCCGCTTCTTCTCAGCGTCGTAGAAACTTGCACCACCACCTGGCTTGCCGAACCCAAAAGCTTGGCGCATGAACGCCATCCCAGACTCACCTCCGCCTGGCTGCAGAATGCCTTGTTGTATCTTGCCCATGAGGGCCATGCCGCGCTGGCCCTTGAATCCAGAGAGACCACTCTGCCCAAGTGCTGCTGCAAGCTTGGATATGCCGCCAGAGGCCACGTCACCAGCTGCCATCGCCTGCTGCGTCTGCATAAGCTGCGTGACGCCAGACATGAACTCAGGCATCCGCCCCTTCTCGAGACCAGACGCCATGCCTGCTGCTAGCAGTTCCTTAAACTCACGCTTTCCTGCGTTGCCCTTGCCTTTTCCACTGAATGAGGTGCCACCAGCTGCCATGGCTCCAAACGCACCACCCACCTCACCTTGGTTCATGCCAGTGGCACGCATGGCCTCCATCATTGGGACCACGTTGGTTGACCCAGTGGCTCGGGTCATTCCGGGGATCATCCCGGAGCGCTCCATGACGTTGTAGCCGAGATTTCCGCCTTTATAATTTCCTACCCTGCCCTGAGACTTTTGCTTCATGATCCCGCCGAAGGATTCACCAGTGCCGATGGCGGGGCTGAAGGATTGCATCGCAGACCTACGCATCTCAGCAGCTTTGAGTCCGTAGCCGACAGCGAAACCAAGGATCCCGCCACCAATCATCGCGGCGGCTGCGCCCCCAGCCCTGTTGACACGACCAAATGCACCACCCTTGGTCTGCTTATCGATCTTCCTGATGCGGTCAGTGGTGGTCCGGTAGTCCTTGGACTGCTCTTGCCTATTTTTGCGTGTGAAAGTTTCTTCGCGCTTGATGTAACTTCCGCGATCATCCCGCAACCGTTTGGTGTGCGTGGACTCCTCTTTCATGTACTTTTGCTTAGCTTTGTGCTCCTTAGCTATGCGCTTTAGTTCTTCTTTGGACTCCTTCTTCTCGATGCGGATCTGCTGCTGGCGTACTCGCCAAGTCTTCTTCTGAAGCTTGGTCATCTCTCGGAAGCTCTTGCGAACCTGCTGGAGATTGATGTCGATGGGTATCTTCATTCCCGCCATTAGTCACTCATCCCCATCAACATGTCTTCCCAACCCTCATCATCGGTTGGTCCAGTCTCTCCGAGCATTCCGTAGCGAGCTTGTTGCTGAAGAAGGTCCTGCTCACGCTTTGTGCCAGGAGAAGCGAACTTGCTTTGGTACTCACGCAAGCGCTTCTCGTCGGGCTCTTTGAACAGTTCATCTGCTGCCCCGCGCGCACGACGCACGGAAGCACGCTCCTCCCTGAGCTTATCTTTGTCCTTCGCAGACATCCCTTCCTCGAGATCAGGGATGAGACCTTTCTGCAGTTCCTCTTCCCACTTGTCGAGAAGTGGATCGCCTGTGCTCTCAAAGAAAAATTCACCATCTTCAGAAAACACCTTTCGAGCTTCAGAGGGATTCTTTTCGTAGAAGTCCTCGTAGTACTCGACTAGGAGGTCCTCAAGGGTTGCGGATTGGGCACACTCATGCGTCCAGGGAAGCTTGTACTTGTTGGTCCACCACCTGCGTAGGAGCGTTTCCAACTCCGGTTCCCTGATATTCTGGGACGCGGTCTTTTGTGCCCACGTTGTCAGATCCGCTTTCTGGAGTGTCCCCGTCTTTTTGTCCAAGACGAAAAAAGGAGGTCTCAAAGTCAAAGACTGCCCCATATACCTCCCGGACCAAGCCTAGATCGGCAAGCTCCGCCAAGTTGAACCAACTTGGTTTCTGGATTAGGGCTACTTCGAGGTGAGCAATCATGCCATTGAGGTAATCCGTGTCCTCATCAAGGCCCTGCCCTGTTGGGTTGCCCTCGTCATCACGCACGCAATACATGCCGCCTGCGAGTTGGCTTTTGCGCATCCCAACCTGGGAACGGTCTCGCACTGCCAATCGCTTGACAGTGAAAGTACCTTCGGTGATTTCACCCGTCTCATCACTCTTGTACTTGATGGTGAAAGTCTTTTGATTCTTTGGTGTGTTCATAGTTCCAAGTGGTTTCTTTGAGCGAAATAGAGCACGCAAACGGTCAATAAAACCGCTGCGTACCCATGCTCGCGGGAGTTTCCTAGACCGGATTCTCGAACTCGTCGCGGAGTCGAATGGTCACGAAGGTGACATTCTCGGAGACGATTCCTCGCGCTGAGATGTCGAAGCTGTGCTCGGAAGCTTTGCAGCTCTCGAACTGAGCCATCGTGTTTCCAGTGAGTCGGTCTTCGACCGTGGCAGTGAGGTCACCACTGGTGAGGATATTCTCCTCCACAGGGAAGATGCCCACAGCCTTGAGCGATTGCCCGATGACACGGAAGACCTGTGCCGAGAGCGTTGCCCGATAGGCAACTGGGACGAATTCACGGACCTCCAAGAGATCGATCACGTCCACAGGCTCGTAGTCGATAGACTCCGAACCGCTTACTCCACCTGCCCAGCCAACGGGAACTCCGTCAACTTTGAAACGAGCACGCGCTCCAGAAAATACATTTGCAGCCATACGTCAATCCTCCGTCTAGTGGGTTGTGCCCCTATGGGCGTCTTCATTTCAGCGAAAGAGACAGTCGAGACGGAGGAGTCGCGTGCTGCCGAGTACCGTGCCTTGGGCAATCAGTACCTCCAAGCTATCGCACACTAGAATCAACGTCAACTCCAGACATCGTAGGACCGCTTCACTTGCAGTTCTGTAATCGCTGGCTCCGCTATGGAGATCTTGATTCTCGGTCTTCGGCTTGTGGCAGGTCCGTCCCGTGTCTCTACCAAAAATTGCATCACCACTGGAAACGCCAGTGCAAGTGACTTGAATTCTTTCTCTTTCTGCGCACACCCGCCATTGTGGTCTGGGTGCAGCTCCCGAGCGAGCTTCTTGTACGCCCTCTTGGCGCTCGTGATGAGGTCGTTCATTCGCTGCAGATTCTCAGCTCGAGACTTCCCTTGAACACAATGCAGAAGTGCCTCACCACTTACTCCGAGCAGTGAGGCAACTCTTGCGTGTTCAGGCGTGTCGATCAGCTACCCCTATGCAGCCACAATGATTGGCAGCTGGAGGTAGATGTCGTTGAGTTGGAAGACGATGCCCGTGACCGGGAAGATCTCCACTTTGATGTCAGCGACAGTCCCCACAATGCGTACCCGCAAGTTGCGGAAGCCCTTGATGATCGTGGTCTCCGTCTCAGGATCAAGTGATTCCACGATGATATGGTCTGTGAGGTAGTCAGCCATCTTGGCTGCCACAGACTCGCGGATGGATGCCGCTGTGGCTGGGGTCGCCTTCAGACCCGTGAACCTGTCCTCCAGAAACTGGCGGAGGTCATAGGCCACGTACCGCACTGCGTCACGAGTACTGCCGTCGATGAATGCGGTGTCGTCGTTCTTCAGGTGGGTCGTGATGTCACGAACCCAACGCACACCACCCGCCGCAATCTCGGCGAACATGATGCCACCCTGAAGGAGCTGATTGATGTCGGTTCGGTTGGTTGGGCTCCAGCTGGAGTCCCATTCGAGCTGGCTGGTCTTGATGTATTTGAAAGTGAGGGGTTCTCCAACCTCATTGGCTCCCGAGCGCATGCCTGCTGCGGCACAAGCTGAGGCCCACTCATCCATCAGTTTCAGGTTGCCGTCCACGTCGAGGAAAGCCATCTGCTGGGGAATGAGTTGCACGTCTGTGTCGTTGAGCGCAGCTGCTTGGGCCAAGAACTGTGTCTTGGTGCCCTTGAAGCCCAGGTAACCGCCCTGCTCGTTCTTGCCTTGCAGGCGTGCGTACTGCACGTGCGAGAGCAACTGAGCAGCCACGGAGGCCATCTCAGCAGTCGAGCCGTTGCCCTCATTGGTGAGGTCCTGGCTGATGAGCGGAACGATATGGTTGGCTCGAGTCTGGACAAGCTCGTCGAAGCCAGCCTGGAAGTTGGAGTTGGCCGAGATTCCTCGGGTGCCTCCGATGAAGAACACAGGAACATCGCGAATGGTGCCAGAGACGCCGCCCGTGTAGTCCGGGATCTCGCTTCCTTCGGTAGCCCCAACCGTAGCTCTGGCTGCCGTTGCGAGAGTGGCGAACCGGTTGATCCAGTCCACAGCTTCCTGCAGATCCCTGCGGAAGGTTCCCTTGGTGGATGGAGTGATGTCGGTGCCGAATCGAACATCCACAGCCGTGTTCCGTTGACCGAAGTCGTAGGTGTTCAGGAGTGTGGTGTCGGGGTTCACACCATTGGGGATGGTCGCTTCGTAGTTGGTGTTACCGTTTAGGTAGTCAACCAGCTGTCGAAGAGTAGTCAATCCAGCAGTCGCGAATACGATTGCAAGGTTGTCTGCAGTCGGAGTGACTGTGCTGGTGAGCCCAGTGGAGAGCCCATTGGTGCCAGTGATGCTTACCGCCGACGTGAGCACGTTGATGACATCGACAGCACTCACAGCCAGTGCTGCGATCTGTGAAGTCGTGAGAGCGTGCCCAGCCGACAGTGTGTACACCGACGCAGGTCCGATGGTGTTGCTGGCAATCTCACGCTGCGACCCATCAGCGAATCGCATGAACATTCCGGCTGCATCGTTCGCACCCACCGCACTGATGTCCGTTGTGATGATCAATCCTGTGGCATCAATTGCAGTCGAGTTGCCTGCGATGAACGACGGACCACCAACGTACTTGAGGTCGAGGAAACTTTCCCCACCAACTTCTGGTGAGCGCTCCACTTGGTCCTCAAAGGCGAGTGTGACGACGAATCCATCACCAACACCTGCTTCAAACTCGACAGACACTTGGTTGGTGTGTGCGCCGTAGTCTGCGGAAGTGAGGAGTAGTTGAGATTGGAGAATCTGCACTACGGCTGCAGCAGCAGGTGCGGCTTTGAAACCAGGAGACACTACAATCGTGTCCACCGTGTTCGATACGATGCGCCGCTTTTCTCCCGTAGCTACCAGCTTGAACCACCTACCAGCGTGCGCGTTGACCACCATTGTCGTGTTGGTTGTCAGCTGAATGGACGTGGTCGTCGGTGCACCTGCTGCTGTGTCTGCTATGAATGCATCGTCACCAGGCAGCTGTGTCCCGCTTTGGGTTGAGTTGTTGGTCTTGTAGATGACGCACCGGAATGCGCCTCCAGGAATTCTTGAGTCACCGGATGGCCCAAACGCAACGCGAATGGCATCGGCCAGTGGACCAGACCGTAGTGCTGCCTTGGCTTCAGCGGGATCATCCATGATGATGAGTCCACTTGCGCCAGGGATTCCTCCGTCTGCTTCACCCAGCAGATGGACTATGCCTGTGGCCGAAAGGCCGATTGGTGCCAACGCGCTTGGATTGATGCGCGTGAGGCCACCTGGTTTGAACTGGGTTTGTCCCCCAAAATTAACGAATCGTGTCATGGCTCATTCTCCTCTGCTTGCTTAGTATTTTGAGAACAGGTCAGTCCATGACTTGGCTGTTCGTCGCCCATTGGTTCCGCCGCGCTTACTCAACCAAGCAACCATTCCCGATTTGTGGTGCTCAGGCTTCCCTGTGTATGCGAAGTATCTCGAGAAGGTGAGCATTGGCTCAGGCTTCTCAGTTTCGATTGGCTTCTTGTCATCAGACTTTTCAGCTGGAGGAGGTGAAGACATGGATGGAGCGCTTTTCACTTCTTCCACTTGCTCGACAACAACCTCTTCTTCTTTTTCTGATTCTTTGTTTCTCTTAGACATTTTCTAGCTCCTATGGACTCGTTGGTGTGACGGTGCTTGTTACGTCACTCATAATCACTGGACCATCTTCCGTGGCTTGGCAGATCCTCAATCGGAACTCTTCTGCTAGTTCCCCCAACTCACTGAAAATATCGAATGGGTACTGAAAGTCCACGTTCAACGCACGCATATATGCGAAGTCTGGTTGATATTCAGTGCGTGGGATGAAATCTGTGGCACCCATCTTCATGTTGATGATTCCCTGCCCTTCCAGGAACGTCCTGGAGAGTGTGAATATCGATTTCACGATGGCGTGCAGATAGATCGTAAACTCAGGGTTTGGTCCGATGATCTGTATTTGGTGCTGCAGATTGTAGAGACTGCCAAGGCGCTCAGTGCGTGCTCCACCACTTTTGTTGAAGATTGCCCTCGGTTGTCCGATGACCTCTTGTGCTTGGTTGCGGATCACAAACACAGTCGTAGCATCCGGCGTCACTTGCCAATTTGGTGACACCATGAGGGTGTCCGAGCCGTTGGCGTTGATGCCGCGCTGTTGACCGACGCCAGTTCCTCCGATGAGGTGTACCGTGTGCCCACGCCCAGCGTATTGGCTGGATGCCCAAGCTGCGTCACCAGCTGCGAAGGTTGCCTTCAGTGTGTTCGCTGTGCCTGTGAGTGCTCTAGCTGGTCCATACGACACAGAACCAAGACCATTAAGATCGGATACAGAAGCAGCACCACCTAAAATCTCATCAGCGAGTTCGTCCTGCTCGAAGGTGTCAAACGAGAACGCATCAGGCTCGCAGTCCACGCCCATGATGTCACCCAAGAACGCTTGGCTCTCGGTCTCAGACTTCAGGAGGATGATGATCGCAGGAATCTGCAGCTCCTCCCTCGGGTAGTTCACGTCGATGTAAATTCGATTCTTCAGCAGGAAGTCCCGCATCTCGCCAGCAGACTCTTGGTCCACGTTGCGGAACAACTGATCAATCAAACGTGTGTCGTCACGCAGTGCGCGGATGCCTCGTTGGATAGCAGACCGAAAGATGTACTCGGGTATGAGACTCAAACTTCCATCCTCTCGATCAATTTCGTGAAGATCTTGCCTGCAATCTTTGGTGCCTCTGCCTTGACCTGCTCACCGATGGCAGCTGCTTGCGTGCCTGGGTGCCACCAGCTTCCCTCGGGTGATGTCTTGCTCACCGTGCGGAAGCCGCCGTCGCGCATTGGGATGACGCGGTACGGAAAGCCCTTCAGGAGTCCTGGTTTCATGTCGAAGCGTTTGATTCCCTGCTCAATCGCAACTGGTCTAAAACCTGTGATAGTCCCCTCCACACCCACACTTGTAGCTGTGATAGTGAGACCAGCCAAGTACTCAGCCGATGTTGTGTTGAGCTGCGCTTGTGCCTTCTCGTGCCACACACGCTCAATCTCATCGCGAAACTGCTTCAAGCCTTCTTGGACTTTGGCTTCAATCTTCGCTTCCATTTCGCCCCAGTCAATATCTGGTTGCTCGATGTTGACGTTGAGCGCTGGCTGCCCTGTTGCTTCTTGTGACATCAGCAGGCCACACGATCTGAGATCGAAATTCTGTCCGCCTCGGTGATGTATGGGCTGTCGTTGATATGCGCGACGTGACGCTTCCGAAGAATTATGAGAGGACCCATGTCCCTGTTGTCTCGATCAACACGCTCTTGTGGAGGAACGAAGGCAATCCACTCGAAGAATGCGGTGTACTTGATCGTGTACGCGGTTCCCTGCGCGGGCGCGTTGCCTATCCAGTTGATGATTCGTCCTGGACCAAGCTCGAAGTCACCCGTCCCATAGACGACACCATTCTCATCCTCACACCAAAGCGATTGGTCCGGTGAGTACCAGAGACGGTCCTCAGTGATCGAGACGTTGTTCGCGAGTCCCACGTTGTCCTGCATATGCGCAGCACCACGAACAATGGTCTGTCCGTCGTCGAGCGGCTGCGACCACGTGGCTGTGAACTTGTCGTTGCGTGAGATGCGACGTTGGTCTTGACCACAACCTGTGAATCCTGGACCGATGGAGAACTGCATGTCCCCTGGCTGCGCTATGCCTGCGTCAAGGATGTTCTTCTGCTGGCGAATGCTTGTGGCGAGACCGCGCACCAGCACCGGGCTGCGGAACAGCCAACCATCAGCATAACAGTTGCTGCAGTGTGGACTTCGGTTCTGTCCTTGCGCATCGGGGATCATGTTCAAATGAACATCACTTGTGCGACACTTCGGACACGCGAGGCCAAGCTCGTGAATCATGTCAGCCCCCCTATTCGCTACTAGCCCGTCTTGGAAGCCAGCTTGGAAATCGATTCCAAGACCCGTATTGAGATTGCGAGTCACGGACTAAGTTTCAGCTACGAAACCCTAATAGTCAAGCGGTTCTAGGGAGTTGCCCTTGACATGTCAAGGCTGATTCTAAGCTCTCTCTTGACTGGTCAAGAGCTATAAAACAACCATATTAGGACCACGAAACGCGCCCCGCATATGCTTGATGTTGGAGTCGATCCACTTCTTGTAATCTTCAATGGTCGCACTGAAAATGCCGAAGGTTGCGGAGGCTGTGTAGCTCACCGATTCACTCACGCCATCGCGGCTGATGGACTGGCTGGCGTAACCACCACGGAATGCTTGACCAGCAATGGAGAGCACGTCCATGGCAGCCTTTTTGGCCACCAGTTCCAGCAAGATCTGCGGGGTTTTGCGGTAGCCGACGAGCGCTGTAAAGTTCCAGAAGTTTGGCAGTGGTACAGGCCCGCGTAGGGATTCTACCCAGACAAGTCCGATGAAGTTGAACGCTGCTTCCTGGTTGAAGGGAACCAGCTCCACCCAACCAGTCATCTCGTGTGCTTCGACCCATTCCAGAGCGATGTCCACAACTCGAGTGTTGCTGATCTTGCCGTAGAGTTCCTCGAAGCAGAGGATTGGGTAGTATGGACACTTCCAATTGATCCAGTGACCTGAAGCAGGTGCCTGGTACATGATCGCGTCCACGATACAGTCGTAGTCCGCACCCACAAGCTTGGGGTAGTCCTGCTCTGATGGGTAGGCGTAAATGTCTGGATCTGGCTCTGTAATGATCCTAGTAGGCTCCAGGTAGATGCCAATAGACACGTCTTCCACCCAGCTGATCGCTTGGCCAATGATGGCTCGGATGCGTGCGTCGTCTAGAGGCTTCCTGTCGATGAGCAATTCCTCAGCACGAGACTGCGTTGGCAGCGCTGTGATGGAGGAGACGCGCACCTTGATCCAGTCTGATGTATTCCCACGTCGGAGGGTGTAGGTGTTCTTGCCCATCACGACAGCGGCTGCGGGTCCGTCGCACCAGCTCAGGAGCCTGGTGACAGTAGCAGTTGATGATTGGTTGAGCAGGCCAAGCGTGGTCGTAGCGGTACCCGTGGGGTCCACCAGGAGCGAGAGCTGCCCTCCAGTAACCTGAACCTTACCGGAACCGTCATCCACAGCCGACAATCCTGTATCGGCTGCGATGACAGCTGCGACCTCTGCTGCGGTTGCCGCCCCGATAGCCCCGAAGTCAGCCGTGTTGAACGTGGCTGTCAGCGGGTCCCCACCATCGACGCGGAGGACAAGAGTTTCACCATCCACCAAAGCAAAAGGCTCTGATGTCACCCCGGTGACGCTTGGTTGTTCAGCAATGCTGAAATTGAAGGAGAGCGGATACCACTGCTGCGGGTGCTTCAGTGAGATGCTCTCGACCGTGACTCCAGTGATGATCTGCGGCTGCTCCGAGACTGCCAGCTGGTCGGAGCTGAACTGGTCGGTGCCGTGAAGATAGTCCCCTCTGAGTCGGTCCAATGAAATGAGCGAGATTCGGAAGTCCTCGGTAGTGCTCCCGACCGATGGAGTCGTGGCTGAGTAGGCTTTGACGAAGTACTTGCCCCGCCGAGCCATTGGGATGTCCTTCTCGTTGACGATGTCGTTGAGCACGAACTCGAGCGCACGCATGCCCGCGACAGGGTTCGATAGCGTGAGGATCTGCGTGGCCAGGATTTCGTCCCGCGCGCGCCGCGCCTTCATGAGCTGGACGTAGATCTGCTCCCCATTGAGGCTCACGCCCTCAAAGGCAACGGTCACCATGATGGTGTCGCGTTCCTCCTCGAAGCGTGAGTACTCCTCACGGTCAACGTCAACCGCTATTGAGGTGGGGGCTGCCAATTAGGTGACTCCAGTAAATAAGTTGGCGCTTGGTTGGTTGGGGACCACTAGGGTCCGCCTGTAGTTGGCCTCGGGGATGAAGATTTCCACGTCTGCCAGCCGAACCAGTGTCAGAAAGAACTCGCCATTGGCGTCTGTCTTCACGCTCACGCGCCCGTCCGTTATGACTGCGGAATTCTGCTCGATGGATGGGACACCCAAGATGATTGCGAGCACTGCGGCGTTGGCCACAGGCTGCCCTGATGCATCATTAACGTTTCCAGTGAGGATGCAGGTCTCCAGGGATACTGTGCCTGCCCCGACCACACCAACTGCCAGGACGTTGACGATGGTGACCGATTGGTCAATGAGTGCACCCTGAACTTTGATTGTCAGCGAACCTGGTGTGTCCAGCTCGAGAGCTGTGAACACGAGTGTGTAGATTCCATCACCCTGCTCCACGAGGTCTGCAGGAGCAATTGCCTTGGCGGTGAACCCGACATCGCCTTCTTTGCGATACGCTACCGTGAGGTCCGTGTCCACGAGGCCAGTGACACCAACGTTGTTCTTTGTCAGGATGACGATGAGGTCCGACGCGATGTCTTCTGTGACTTGTTGACTCACTTGGCTTCTTTCATCTCATCCGCGAAATGTATGGTGTCAGTGTCCATGCGGCGACTGGCAGAGGCTTGTCGAAGCTCGATGGCCTTGTTCGCGATGCTTGGCTCATCCCGAATGATTTCCACTGGGATAGGCTCAGCCTCAGCATTGTTCTCGCTGCGTAGGTCCGCTGCAAGGTCCGCGAACCGCGAGCTGAGGTCTTCAAGATTGGCGTAGCAGGCAGCCGAATCTCTATCAACACACTCCAGTTCTTTCTCCATCTCGTCTGGAAGTCTTGGGCGAGACGTGTCCGGTGCGGATCGCTTGACAATCGCACTGATGCGGCGGGCTCGAGGACTGCTTACGAGTTTCTTGATCATGACCTTGCTCCTAATCCCTGCGCCGAATGATGGAGTCCAGAACTGCCTGGAGGTTGTTGGCAAGCTCGTTGCCCTTCTCCACCCAGGTCTCTGCCTTCGAGATATGGCGCTGCATCAAGGTGTTTTGTTCCACCTTGTGCGTCTCGATAAGCGAATTGATCTCGTCTTGGTACTCCCTGCGGAGTTTTTCGAGAGCAGCTGCAGCTTCTTTGGCCTGTTTCTCCTTGGCCTTGAAGAGTGCAATCACGGCGTACAGAAGCACCACACAAATGATGCCCAGCGGTCCATAGACCAGCAGTTTTGGTACTACCTCTGTCGGCACAGCCCATTACCCCTCAAACAACATCGCTGAGTAGTCCACGTCCGCTGCCGCGCCACGTTGCACGTAGAAGAAGTGGAAGGCTATGTCTTCGTCAAACGTGGTACCGGCTGCGATGGGGAAGAAAGTCTTCCCTGTGTCGAAGCTGATGTTCAAATCATCAGTCGCATGCAGGTTGCGGATTTTAAGACGAAAGCCACGACCGCGACGGGTAGTGACCTTGCTAGGAAGTGCTCCAGCGGTCCCGTTGCGATGCGTGGCTCTGTATGTCATGTTGGGCATATCGTTCCTCCAACTACACTCCCTGGCTCATCACCAGCAAGATTATGTAGCAGCTGAGCTGCTATAGGGATGGACCAGACGGTGCTGGCGGACGCTCGCGAGTAGCGACCACTTTGCGGAGCGCAGTGGTGTCAATCAGCGCGGTGGCAGCCTTCATGGTGGCGAAGTCAGCAAGTTGTGTAGCTGCAATGATTGCGTCCACAGCATCAAGCGCTTTGTTGAGTTCGAGCCGAGTGACACGGACAATCTCGCTGCCAGTGTCCTCAGGGAGTTTTCGATCAGATCCAAGAGCCATTAGTCATTCTCTTTCTTCGCTGCACGTCGGCGACGTTTTGGTTTGTCGTTGGCATCATCATCCGTTTCGGAGGAGTCTTCCACAAATTCTTCGGGCTCAGTTGCAGGCTCAGGAAGAGGCTCTGGTTCTGGCACTGGGGTGGGTTCAGGTTCAGGTGTGCGGGTAGGGGCGGGAGGTGCAGGTGCTGCCACAGGAGCTGGGGCTTCAATTTGGGCCTCTGCGACTTGCAGAGTGAATCCGTTTTGCTTCACGAGTGCTGCGAGGTCATAGAGGACCGCGCCACGACCAGGCTTGATCTCGAGCTTGCAAAGACCATCTTTGTCGAACTCGAACGGAGTCGTGCCGACAACCTTGGTGCGATTGCGCAGGTTCTGGCTTTTGATGTATTTGACTTCCATTTCGATCTCCGAGCGGGGTTGATTCTTGAATTGAGCTACACCTATGGGTGCCATTACAGCATGAGCAGATTTGGGAGTCTTTGACCGTCTGGTCTCCATCCTCCTACGGATTTGATCTTTGCTGCGCATGCTGATTCTACAATGGACACCAACACGGTGTCCTGATTTTATACAACACCCACCCCGTTTCCAGGGTGGGTATCGCTAGTCCCTAGTGGGTACTATTATCGGTTAAGCCGACCGATGTTGATGAACCTCAACCATTTGCGCGGTGCAAAGAGGATTGGGGTTCCGTACAGCAAGATCATCCAGCGGAAAGCTGGCGACAGGACTGCAAGGTCCATCCGAAGCATCGGAAGGAGCTGGCGGAAGGTGAGCACCGAAGGTGTCATCTCGCCCATGTACGCGATCTCAGTGAACGGAAGCAGGAAGTTGACATCGGTTGCCACGGTGACACCCGAACCTGCCTGCGATGCGGTTGGGAACTGCAGAACCAAGCTGAAGAGGCTCAGGTCTGAAGGCACAGGAGCACCAGAAGCCAGAGGACCAGTCCGGTAGACCCGGAAGTACTCTGGTGGGAAAGCCCCAATTGCAGCGGCGTTGGTGATCGTGAGATCAATTTCGTCGCCAGCAACCTTGTTGGCTTGAGCAATCGCAACGTTTGCAGCCGTGATGACAGGTGCCGATTCGCCGAAGCGGTTGGCAGCAGTCACAGCGAATGCGTACTCGTTGTCCACAGCCGGTGCACCCTTCTCGAAGTCACCGTTGCCAGTCGCGTCCAGAGCACCAGCCACCGAAGTGATTGCTGCAGGAGCGTTTGGCGAAGTGGCCGCTGAAGGAGGCAGAGGAAGCGCCTTCAAGAACACGTTGGGGTTCAACTCCATGACACCAGCTTGTGTCATGACGGAGTTGATGCTCAGACCGACCATACCGTTTTGAGGTGCGGGCAGTTGCACGCGCTCTTTCGGGTAGAAAGTCTTGGTCAAGTCACTCGATACGCGAGTTCCAAGCCAAAGGTCGGTTGGGTATGCGAATGCTTCAACGAGAAGGTTCGCGCCTTCCTCGATGTCAGCTTCTTGCATGGGTTGCCCCTCAAGATCGATGAACGAGGTTGGGTCGATCATGGCGTCCATGCCATCCCACTGCTCAGCTTCGCCGTCGAATGCAAGGCTGGAGTCGCCCTTGAAAAGGGAGTTCTCCATACGCTGCAGGAGCCACAGAATTCCGTTCTGGTTCTCCAGTGCGACAACGTCACCGTGCGCGGGATGCACGACCGTCATTGGGTGAGTGACCTCTCGAGTCGTTCCGAGGAACTTCACGAGTGAGGTGCGTCGTGCGTAGGTCGTATCTTGCGTGGGTGGAAGTTCACCCTCGCCGACGAACGCAAAAGCATCCGAGCCGTAGTCGATGAGTTGGTTGTACTCTTCGACGGTGCTGTATGCGGGGCTTTTGGGGATCTTCTTCCAGAACTTGATATGGTGGGCACTGTACGTGACCACCTTCAAGGAACCTTCCAAGGATTCAACGCGGAGCGAAGAACCACCAGTTTGGTTGGTTACCTGGTAACCGGCTTCGAGTGCCTTTTGGAGATCCGAGACGGAGCTTCCTTGGTCGATCCCGAATCCGTTGAGATTCCCACCGCCTGCATACGGAGAATAGTGACTGAGTCCTACTGACATATTCTTTTGTCCTTTCTTACCGTAGCGGGGTTATGCCTGTCCTGCGAGTGCCTGGGAAACCAGGTGCTGGACGTGCGGGTTGATCTCGTTCGAGGTCTCGAATTTGACCACGTCAAGAGAGTTGAGCTTGCCCTTCTCGACCAAGTCCGTCATCACGTTGATGATTTGAGACTTCTGCAGCTGGCTGCTGCCAACGTCGAGGCCACCAGGTCCGAAGGACTTCTGGACAGCTTGAACGCCCTGTTGAGGAGCGAACTGCTGCTGCTGCTGTGGAGGCACAGCGCGCAGATGGCTTTGGGGTGCGTAAGCAGGCATATGAGCCTGGTGCTGAGCGACTTCAGCGCCACCAGCAACGTGTTGGCCAATGCCGATGATGGCATCAGAGAATCCCTTTTGGAATTCTTCGGCTCGAGCGAGAGACTTCTCGATGTTGCCGACGCGGGAGAACACTGGCTCAAGAGCAGCCAGAAGAGATTTCTGGATGGTCTGGGCAGTGCGAGCTTCGACGCCACGAAGACCTTCGCCCATGGCGCGAGCGAACTCGGCAAGGATGGGGCTCATTTCGAGACCCTTGCTCAGGTTTGGTTGGCGAGCGATGCCACCAGCGAGAGACTTCTTGGCATCAGCCTCGATCTCAGTCTCGTCACCACCAGCGTGGGTGTCAGGAACCTGGGTTGCGGTCCTGGCTTCGCCTGGGCGATCTGCCGTGCCACCAAGTTCTGCTCCGCCCTTGGGCATGTCGGTGCCCTTCATCATCTTGGCGACTCCGCCCTTCAGAGCCCAGCTCTCAGCTTGGGTGAGGCGCTCGCCCTTGGCGATTTTCTCCATGATGGCGGGTCGTGGGTCTTGGCCTTTGACGATGGCAACTTCAGCTTTGCTGAGTGCTTTCTGGCGCTCGACCTTGCCAGCGAGTGCTTTGCGCACGCCTGCGTAGTCGGTGCCGTTGTCGTCGATGCCGTCGTTGTGCTCGTCTTGACCATCTTTGGTCCCGGTTCCGGCCCAACTCCCAACGTCAGAATCACTAGGCGTGTGGTAAAGCTGAGTGCTTCCACCTTTCGCCATGGACTCCAACCGTTGAAGAGAAGCCAGGAAGTCGGATTTGTTCATGTCCATGCTGTCCTCCTAGTGAATTCCTTGGTTTACGAAAATCGCGTCAACAAACGCCTTGGCAGTTGTGGGACTCATTCCCCGCTGAACCGTCAAGTCAACCGCCTGGGCATACGAGATGCGACCAACCGATTTGTGCGTCTGAACTTTGGCATTGCCCTCAAGCGACTGGGGCACGATGGTGCCGCCCATGCCGCCTGCAGATAGGGCCTTGTCCTCATCCTCTTCGTCAGAGAAGGGATCGGACTTCAACACGGGTCCACAGGTGCAACATCCGCCTTTGCAGACTGCGTCCCATGGGTGGAGGCACCATTTCTGGCCTCCAAGAGACTTCACAATCTCTGCCCAAGTGTTGGTGTTGACGGGTGATGCAGTGATCGCCACGTCTTGTAACCAGCATTTGGCAATCGTCCGTCCCTCTCGTCGGAGGACTTTGCCTTGAATCGAGAATCCTACTTTGCGGCTAGAATCAGATTGAGCGAGGACATTGATATGCTCCCACCAATGCTCTGATCGCTCTTTCCCCTTATATAGGAAGCCTTTGAGCCAGAGACCCTTTGCGGTCATGCGGCATTCAGTAGGCTCGCCGACCTTATTCTCGGGTCCATCCTTGTGGTCATCGTTGATGTAGCCCTTCTTGAGGAAGTAGGCGTAGTCGATGCCGTTCTGCTGGACAACCTCATTCTGGAGGTCTCGATGCGAGGTGGAGGCAATACCTTGAATCCAACGCTTGCCGTCCGAGCCCTCGGATTTCTCAATACGCTCCACGGGCATGAAGAAGTGGAAATCATCTCCAGTCCCCAGTAGGTCGTTGTTTGCGTCTTCGAGCTTCATCAAAAAGAGAATGGTGGCGTTTGGGCCAACATCCTCCCTTTATTGGAGCGATGCCGCGATTGGTCAGTTCTACGTGTACGACTCTAGCGCTGTCAAGACTGATTCTACGTTTTGAGAATCAAAACAGCAACCATCTTGACGATCTACTTGTCGAGGTAGAGCCGTGGACCTGGAACAGCGGCTGGAGACTCTGATTTGATCAACGGCAGAAGCACCTCCATATTGCACTTCTTGCAGACCGCATAGGTCTTGTTCGCCTTTATGATCAACACCTTGGCCCGAACCTTCTCCACTCCGTCCTGGGACTTCATGATGACCTCGGAGCAGTCACAGACGAGTACTGATTCTGGGTTGGTCAAATGGATTGCCCCAACATGTCATCCAGAAAAGCTCTCATAGACTTGGTGAATGGTATCCCGGCTGCGCGAAACGACTCACGGAGCCGCTTGCGGGTCATTGGAGGAACTGATCCAGGACCCTTTTGGACATAGTGCTTGAACGCCTCTGCGAACAGTTCCTCAGCGTTGGTCGCTGCGTAGTCGGAGACGTACTCACGGTCTACCCACCCATCACCATGCTCGCCCTCTATCAATTCTTTGAGGTGCTTTTTCGCGCCCGCTGTGGAGCGGCCTTCGTAGTATCCTGGGAGATTGTTGGCGAGGTATGCGTACACAGGCTGCAGCTCATCAGACGCCTCAGCCGCTGCTTTCGCCCTAGCTTTGTCCTTGTCGGTCCAATCCTCCAGTGCACCATTGTCACCCGACATCTGGAACATAGTTGGTTTGACGAAATCGTTGATGAAGTCATCAACATGCTCAGGTGTCACCCTGGTTCGATTAGCGTCAGCGTCTTCCGCCCACGCCGCGCGCGCATTGCTCTCCATGAGCTTGTAGTAGATCCGATGGCCAATCTCGTGAACGAGTGTGCCCTGACTCTCTGACTGACCCATTGGGAGAAGACTGAGCATGTCCTCACTGGGTCTGTAGAAGCCTGCAACCATGTCAGTTCCAGCTAGGTCACCACCAGTCTGAAGATCTTGGGGAAGATCCTTATTGTACTGGCTGTGTACTTGTACAGTGAGACCTTCCAGTGCCTTCTCAATGCCAAGCTCCTCAAATTTGTCAGCCACACGACCAAACTGCCTGACCGTCCTATCAACAGTTTCTCTGCTGTACTCACTGTCCATGCCTCTGCCATGCACAACGAAGTTGACGCCACGAACTTGAGCTGTAGCAGTTGGGGGATTCCGCTCTAGCTTCTCAGCAGCTACGCCTGCAATGTATCGCTCAGCCACGTCCAGTGCTGCCTTCACTTTGCGCTGCGTCCTGACTAGCCCCTTATCTCCCCCGCTCTGCATGGAAGCGGCGTTTGGGTGGTAGTCGTCCGGTCCAGTAGACAAGGCAGCATTGCGGGTCCAAGACGTAGGGAACATTGTGTGGCTCTCGTGGCCGATTCCCCAGAACGCTGATTTGACGGATTTCTGAGTCAGCTCGTGGTCACCAGGTTTGAGCATATGCTCCATTCCCCAGCGCGAGAGATTCTGTGTGAAGGTCCTGAACGCCTCACGCGCTTCCTCAAATTGTGCCTCGAACTTCTTCTTGAACGCTGCTTTTTCATCATCAGATGCGTTCCAACTAGGCGCAGCCTTGTCGATTGCGCGGTACATCTTGCTCATCTTGCGCATGTCGCCACGCCACTTATTGACCTGCGCTAATGACAAATCACCAAACAGGTCAACGTCCTCTTTCTTGGTGCGCGTCTTCTTCGGCTTGTCATCGCCGGGATACTCGTATTGGTAGTTGCCTGGTGCCCCGGTGCGCTTGGTGTATTTGTGTCCAGCACTTTTGGAAATAGGCGCATTCAAAAATGACAGTACACGCTCCACTCCATCCGCTTGCTTGGGGGCGTGTCGCTGGAACGCATCACGGTCTTCCCCCAGCATCGCAGTGAAAGCTTCTGCAAACGCCTCACTCGGGTCGTCCTGCCCATACATGCTGGCGGACGGTGTGTCCGCGCCCCACCAATCATCGTGTGTGAGATCTACCTGTGCGTCCGCTGACACCTCTTCAGCAGCGTGTCCCAGCTCGTGCACTAGCGTGCGCACGTTTACGTGATCAGGGTTTCCGATTTCAATTTTCTTAGTCGTCGGATTGTAGCTGGCTGTGGCGTGACTACCTGGTGGCTGCTTCTTGTGGACAATTCCATTGACCAACCCAAGCTTGACCAACTTGGCCAGCTCAGGGTGCTTTTGTGTGAGTCCGCCAAGCATATGGCCAATGTTCTCTAGGCCAGCTTCAACCTTCACACCAGTTGGGATTGCGCCCTCAGCGACACTACTGCTGTCGTATCGTGCGAAGTCTTGCCCATTGAGCGCACGTTTCTCAGATGCATCCCATCGCTGCTTTGCTTGCTCCTGGTTGCCTGTGCGCTCCTCCTCCTTAATTCTTTGGCGAAGAGATTCTGCATCATCTGCGGAGAATCCAAACTTCTGCATGTAGGAAGCCCACGCAGCGGGCTCAGTGTCAGATGCCACGTCACGGTACATCTGAACTTGATCGTCTGTGACGCCCTTGGCCTTCAGTTGAGATGCGAAATCACCATCGTAGTGGTAGGTGTAGTTTCCTGGTGAACCTTCACGCCGACCAGACCCTGTGTAGGGTTTTGATTTCATGATGTTGGTGAAGTTGGACCACTGTGTGTCCGACGCCCAACCTGGACGCACTTGTGCACTCAGATGCTTCTGAATCTGTGGGCGCACCATTTGGTATGCGTCGTCTGAAAGCACAGCGGAGCCAACGTAGTCCTTCATGTCAGCGACGTAGGGACACTGGCTTGGGAAGACACTCTTCTCAATGGCTTCAGCGAGTGGCAAGCACCAGCTCTTTGCAACATCGTGTCGATACTCGTAAACGCTGCAGCAGGACTTCCCGCTTTTCTCAACGCTGAGATGTTGGCACCGAAGTTCCGGCACAAGCACCTGCCCCTTATCCATGCGCACGGACGCATAGCAACAGAGACCGCAATCCACGCAGAGCGATTCTAGATCGCCCTTGGATAAGCCAAGCAGGTGTTTGGGCAGCTTACTCACACGTCAATCATCGCCGCCGAATGCCGAGTCGTCTAGTGGTTGAGGGCCTGCGCCCGTGAGATTCACTTCTTCAGACTCCCAATCTTTCCGGTTGGCCTTGAAGCCTGCGTCTAGCATCTCGGTCAGCTCGTCGGAACTAATCGAGTTCTTCTTCTCAGGTTCGCCTCCGTCAGGTGGTTCTCCGGGTGGCGCGGTGCCCCCAGGCGGAGCTGCATCCATTGGAGGATTTACTGTCTCCTCGACAGGAGCTGCATCCATTGGAGGGTTCACAGGGGTTTCAGGTGGGTCGTATTCTGGTGGCATTGTTCTATCCTTTCACCCTATAGGTCTAATTACACAGAATCCCGAGGATTCTACTTAACGTACCCTTGATATGACTCGTAAAGATCCGCTCGGTGGATCTGGGGACCAGGGGGATCGCCCTCCATGCCTTTGGAGAACATGAGGCGTGCACCCTCCGACTCGCCGCCCATGTTGTCGTACAGACGAGCCTCGCCTACCTCAGGCATGGCTGAGACGAGGTGGAAGTTCGTGGGGATCGCGCCATAGGCTTCGTCCAGGATCTCCATGGGAACCCAGCGCCCAGAGCTTTTCGCGCGCTTTGCAGCACGTCTTTTTCCCTCGTTCACGTCAATATGGGGCATGACCAACTTGATGTTGTAGCCCGCTTTGGCCAGACGCCTGACCTGCTCTTGCATCTTCTCCAGGTTTTTCCCAGTGCCGTCGAGGAGCACATTCTTCCTGTCATTGATGGCTTGGTCACGCACCATACCAGCCACGTCACTGGACTCCTCGTGTGCCATAAACGCAGCATTCAATGCACGGTCGCCACCAGGTGCACGCTCGGAGCCATCCTCATTGGAATTGGTTCCCTCCTGGTATTCTGGAATCTTCGCCTTTACGGCATCAGGGTCTACTGAAACAAAATTGTTGAAATCCATGCCCTTTGTAGTCGAACTCTTGCCCGAACCTGGCCCGCCCATCATGATCACAGCCGTAGGCTTCAGGTGCATAGGGACAGGTTCACCCTTGGCCAGGAAGCTATCCGCCCACTCCTTGTGTAGCTTGCTTCTCTCCTCTGTATAGGCCCCATCAGCGTTTTTGTGCGCTTTGTCAGTTCGTTCAGGCAGGTGGTCGAGTTTCGCCTTGAAACCCATGGCCAGAAGCTCTTGCCAAAGCTCCTCGCCATTGACTGCTTCCAGCGCTTTCTCTTCGACCTTCTTGGGTCCCCTTGGACCTTTGTTGCCGTAGGTGTATTTGTAATTTCCTGGGGTACCTGTTCGCTCGCCTGGCCCCGTGTAGGGCTTGGACTTCATGATGCGGAACAAGTCGAGCGCACCGCGCTCCTCAGGCGTCATTCCCTTCATCAGATGGAACAAACCCTCAGCACCAAACTCCTGTGGAGGTCGGTTGGGCGTCATCAAGACAAAGAGATTCTTCTCGATCAGATTACTCACTATATCGGCTCCCCTGGCTCAGCACGTTCGTGGATAGGGAACGAGTGCACCCAATCGCTGAATTCTTGCTCGTCGTTGGTTCGGCCCATCAAGTCCATGGACACAGCTGGAATTGGTGGCATTGCAGGTGGCAGCGCCTGCGTGTCCATGCCGATGAGACCTTGCTCCTCTGCGTTGGACTGCAGAGCCTCAACCACCAGTGGGTCGATGAGCACCTGCTCGATGAGCTGCATCACACGCATCACGTCTTGCTCCATGCGTAAGTCGTGTCCCCACTCGAGAGCTGTGACGAGCAGCGCGTTGGACTTCGCAGTCTCCCAAGAGACATCGTAGTTCGTGAGTGCTCGCTGAATCTCCCTCGAGAAGCAGAGCGTTGCATGGTATGTCTGCATCCCTATGAGTGAGATGCCTTGGGTGTCGAGGACTCGTGCGAGGTAGTGTGGTCCGATTCGTCGGTACAAGCCATCTTCGAGTTTCCCATCCCGCTTCTGCAGTGGGATGGAGAACATCGGTTCGTCGGGCTGCTTCTGCGCCATCAATGCGCTGATGGCAGCTTGGACCTTGTGGTCAGCATAAATACGCCGAGTGCCAATCGTGATGAGTGGCCCCTCCACCAAGACGTTCATCGGACACACCGTGCTCAGCTCGGTTGCACGGAAGCGCCCTTGGTCGAGAAGTGCCAGCGCCAGACCAGTGATTTGGTCCTTGATGCGGTCACTGGTGTTGAACATGGTGTTGTAACCCTGGCGAAGCACAGGCATGCGGACATCAGTGAGTGCGTTCTGCTGATTGATCTGCAGCTTCGGCATGCTGCGGATGTCTGCGTCGATGTACGAGTACCGGAAGTCGCCAGCGGCTGAGCGCCATCGAGCTGCCCACAGGTTCTGTGGGTCGTAGCGGTTGTACGCTTGGTTCCATTCGACCTGCTCTACTTCGCAGTCTGGGCAGCGAGACAACTTCTGGCCACCAGGAGTGAAGTACTCCGGTGCCACGTCCATCGTAGGTTCCGATGGATGGATTTGCGCATCGCCGTAGTAGTTGGACTGGTCTGGGTGTCCGGTTGGTGCGTTGGTGTATCGGACGTAGTTCCCCGCTTGGTCCTGGTAGTAGTATCGTGGGAGATTCTCGTCACCATCTTGCTGCAGGTAGTTGTGTGCTGGATCGACGTTCTTGTCCTTGGTGAGGATTTGCATCGCCTTCCACGCAAGGTCCTCGTATGCGTAGGCGAGCAAAGCTTTCTCGATCAGCGCTTCTTGGACGAAGGATTTGTCGAGCATGTCCAGAAGCAACTCAGAAATGCGATCAGCGACTTTCTGTTGGCTAGCTACTGGTTCATTCGCAACATCATCAAGAGCAGCACGGGCAGCTTGCTTGGCAGCCTCGAGCTTCTGCTTGTTCTTGATATGCTCGGGACCAAGACGGTCAATGATGTCCTCGGTCTGCGAGTGCCACTTGTCGAAGTCAAATGATGAGCTGGTGGGCTCTCGCACAGAGCTTGGGTCTGCCGTGATGTCGGCACGACTCACGTCACCACCAGACTCACTTGCCACCGTTCCCGATGCTGTTCCTGAGATTTCGTCTTTGAACTTGTCGGCTTCCCGCTTGATTGCCCAAGTGAGCTTGCTGGCTGCGAACCCTGCGAGAGGCACACCGGTTCCTGGGTCCCACTCGTCAATAGCTTGAGAAATTGCTGTGTGTGCAGGAGAACCTGGTTCCGGTGTGACGACGATTGGCTTGCCATCGACACGCTCATCGCTATCGGGGAACCTGTCCCCGATCATGCGACCCATCCACGACTCTTTCTCGTCCTTGGTGGTGCCGAAGAAGCCTCCACCCATCTTGACCTGCTTACGTGCCTGCTCCTCCATGACTGGCCAATAGTCTCTGGCCAAGTCTGAGATCATCTTCTCCTTTTCGGCGGGAGTGACATCCAGCTCGCGTTTGTTCTTCTCGGTGTTGTATGTCCAAGAGTGTGACCCAGTCTCGATGTCCTGGGTTATGCCTGATCCGCCTTCATCCTTTGAGCCCATGGTGGACAGAGGCTTTTCTGGGAATGGAATCGTGGGCTCGCCAACGTTGGAAATCTTCGCGTCGATGCGCTCTTTGGCGAACTCGAGAGACTTGGCATACCCCAGCTCAGCGCGGTCTTGGTCAGACTTCTGTTGGTCCGTTGGAACGGATGGGTGGTATTGAACTTTCCACCTGCGATTCTTGTCCTGTGACGGAATCAGCTCACCCGATGCGGTGTCAACCTTTCCAACGGAAGGAGTGACCATGAGCCAAGGGTTGCCATTGGTGTCGAAGCGAACGTGCGTGTTCGATGCCTCGATCATGTACTTGTCGTACTGGCCTTGGTTCTTGAATCCGTTCTTGTCCTTTGTGCCGAAGACTTCCCCGTTGGCGTCTTTCAGTTGGATGTAGGATTTGCCTTTGACCTCAGTGACCGTGACTGTGAGGTCTTCATCCAGCGCAGGAATGCGCACGGTAGCGGGCTCGCCTGGGTTGGCTTTCGCCTTGGACAACGCTGTGTCGAAAGTCTTGTCCGCATCGATACCCTTGACCGCGTTCTGCTTGCGATCTGCGAACTCCTCTGCAGCATCCTTATCGACAGTCTGCCAACCCGATGGCTGTTTGTCGTAGGTGTAGTTCCAGCGCGTGCCGCTCCACTCGCGTTTGGTGTACGCACCTCCGCGCGGAGCCCCAGTTGGTGCAGCAGCTTTCGCTAGGTCTATTTCGGCGTCAAGAAGCATCAGATTCCTCCGCTAGTTTGTAGGCGCGGACTCCTCCTGGTCGTTTGGTTTCTGCGAGAAATCCGCCTCGAACCAGTTCATCAATGACTGAGACGGTGATACCTCTTCGGAGTAGCCAGCCTCGGGTGACGGGCTGCTGCTTGCGGATGGTTGTGAGAAGTCCGACGACCCAGGTTGAGAGGGGACCGGCAAACTTGGCGATGGAGCTGAGACGGGCATCGCGGGCTCGACGCCCAATAGGTCCCTTTGGTCGAGAAGAAAGCCGATTATCTCCGCCCTCGCTATCTCCGGTGGAAGTCCCTCGAAGGTGTATCCGTCTCCCCATATTTTGCCTGCAATCTGCATCAGCTCTGGATCTTTGGCTGAGCCAATCGTGCGCAGCATCGCCTGCACACCCTCGAATGTCTCCATGTCATGCGGATCGATGGGAGGCATCATCGGCATCATCCCCGGCATGACGGGTTGTTGAACCATTGGTGGTCCTTCAGGGGCTGGTGGAACCATGTCCTGCTCCTCAGGAAGGTAGCCACTCTTGGTCAGCGACTTACTCATGCGAAACTCGAGCGTGCATTTGCAGTTGCCGTGCGCTTGTGGCCCATCGATCTGCATGCCGTTCATCGCAGTGAAGGTGTCGTCGATGTCAATTTCAACGCCATCTAGACGATCACAGACGCCAGTCTTGCATTTGTCTGTGCCTCCACGCACCCACTTCTTGAGTGGCCTAGCCGCGTCTTCTTTGTCACCGAACTTTGCTTTGACCTTGCCCCAGAGCTTGCCCAGCTGGTCGAGCAGTCCCTTCTGCACAGAGTTCTCACAGTGTGGGAACGCCTTGTTGATGTCTCGCCACGCAGCCGCAAAACTCTCAATCTCACCCTTGGTCATGGATCGGTCTTCGCCTGGCTGGATGGGAGACTCAGGCATCTTCCCTCTGGGGGACCAAACATCGTCCCAAGACTTATTGACGAACATGCGCTTGAACGAAGTGATGTCCGTGCTCGTCATGGAGCCGAAGAACTTTGGATTGCTGAAGCTCATGAGGTAGGCCGCTTTGGCTTCCCGTGCGCTCTCAAAGCCGACCATGACTTTGTCTTCGTCGTAGCGCTTGAAGTTGGGCTTCTTCATCTGGTGGACGACGAAAACCTCCTCCGACTTCGCGTTTGGTCCCACGTAAACATCGACCTGCTCCCCATCAGCGCCATCTGTCCTGCAGATGTAGCCGTAGGGATAGTTCATCTTGGTGGAGCCCTTCTCACCTGTAGCATCGTCCGTCCAATGACGAAGATCGCCTTTGTCGTGCTCAATGCTGATGTCGAGACCTTGGAACTTGATCTTGCGGACGACCTTGTAGTTCTTGCGGATGCCCCAACGGATGGACTTGGTTGCCTCCATCCTGTTGAGCTTGGAGTAGTACTCGATGTCCTCAGTGAGGTGGTCCATCGCAATTTCAGTTGCGAGGTCTTGGTCCTTGGTGTGCTCCAGCTCTACCGCAATTCCTTCAGCCAACGCATCCGCGTCGAAGTCATCAGGGTTCTTTTTGTCCGCAAGTCCGCCTGGCAGTTGATCCTTGTGTGACTTGGTTACGTCATCGCAGGGTCCGCCCGTCGAGCAGCTGTTGCAGCAGGTCTTCATGTTGGTTCGGATTGTTCCTCGGTTGTTGGCTTCTTGTCATCAGACCCTGGGGACAATTCACCATCGAGTTCCTTGTCGTAGCGAGCTTCTGCTTCTTCAAGGTCTTCGATGGTGATGTCTTTGGGATTCGCTTTACCCCAACCGCCCATCAGCCCCACCCAAGAGTCGCAGCCAAAGACTTCTGCGCGGCCTCTTCAGGCTCCGTCTTCTGGTTCCCTGCGTGTGTGGGTGGTGACTCTTTGCCAAACTGCTTCTTTGGGCTCGGCGCACCACTGGGTTCCTGCTCCGACGATGATCCAGGATTGGGAGCCGAAGGAGCTTCCATACCAGCCATGAACTGCTGAAGCAGTGTCATCATCTCAGGGTTCTGCTGAACCTCTGGGGACTGCATGAAGTCCTCGAGAGAACCTCCGCCGCCCATGCCCGCGCCCATTTCGGACGCAGCACCTGCGCCAGGAGGTCGTTCGCTCATCCCAGGCTTGGGACCTTGGCGCTCGAAGCCCTCAGGCTGTGGTGGTGCCTGAGGTTTACCTTGATCCATCTCGCCACCAGACGCGCCCTGCTGGCCCATGGGAGCTTGCCCTTGTGGCGTGCCCATTGGAGGTTGGCCCATGTTGGGCTGCATCTGAGCTGCCATCGGAGGCATGGGTGGTGGTTTGGGTGCTGCGAGTACGGGAGGCTGCCCTGGTCCGCCTGGAGGTGGTCCGCCCATGCCAGGCATGGGAGGGTTGACCGGTGGAGGAGGAGGTGGAGCACCTGCTTCCATACCAGGCATGGGAGGGTTGACTGGAGGCGCACCGGGAGGAGGTGGTCCGCCCGCACCTGGAGGTCCTTGAGGAGGCGCACCGGGAGGAGGTGGTCCGCCCGCACCCTCCATGGGTGGGTTGACTTGAGGTGCGCCAGGAGGTGGAGGCGCACCGCCGCCCGCCTGTGGAGGAGCTGGTGGTTTGCCTGGGCCAACGGGCGGCATCTCAGCCTGCTGGCCAGCTGGACCCTGTCCAAACTTCTCGCCGCCACGCTCCATTGGACTTTGTGCGTCCTTGCCCATCTCGCCGTGGGCTTGGGCAGCCTGTTGGTGCTGCTGCGCCTGCTGCGGATCTGCGCCCGCGCCTGCCTGCTCGTGGTGCATCTGAGCCATCTGGTGGTCAGGTGCTTGGAAGTTGGCGTGCTGGGGCGCGAATGGATCAGGCATGATCGGCATGCCTTCTGGCGTCATTGCCATTGGCTGCTGTTGCTGCTGGGGAGCTGGTGGCGTCCCTGGCATCGCGCCCGCACCTGGAACTCCTCCGGGAGCGCCTTGGGCTGGGACACCTGGAGCAGATCCCTGTGGGCCTGCTGGTGGCATCCCTGGCATTGGCTGCGGTTGCTCAGGACGAAGTGGGACTTGGGGAAGTCCCATCGCCTTGGCAAATGCGCCATCGAGCGCTCGCCGCCGAATGCTTGGGTCCGGTGGAGCAGGCATCGACTTGGACATTGGTGTCTCCAAGTAGAGTTCTGGTCCTGAGAGGTTGGGGCGCAGATTCGGGATCTGTCCATGGAACGCACCACGTCGAGTTGGTGGCGTGCCTGAACGGGAGTGCGAATCGTGGGACACACCGATGGACTTCTCCACGTGCTCCTCGATCTTTGGTGGACTCCAGTTCAGTGGTCTGATGCTGCCGTTGTTTGGGTGGTTCATGTTTATGGTACTCCGTCGCGGTACTTGGATCGTCCGTCCACAGAGCCGCCGCCTTGGCCTGCGTTCCAGTTCTCCTCTTCAAGAAGTTGGCTTTCAACCATGCTCTTGATCCGAGCCTTCTCAGATGCGGAGAATTGTGTCATGAGGTCCGCCTGCATTGGCTCCATCTCTCGAAACCGCTCAGGGAACACAACAGTGATGAGTGCTTTGTCCACAGGGAGCAAGGCGTTCGGGTAGGCCATCTTGTGCACCGCGTCGAGCACCATGTTTTTGGCCCACTCAAAATCGAGCGTACCATCCGGGTTTCGTCGGATGACGCTCATCATATGAGTGTTCGGTCGGTCAGCACCCTGGGTCTTGTAGTTAGACTCATGCGTGATGTTTGTGCGGTAGGAGGGGTTGGGTTGGGCCTTCGCAGCCTTCGCAACGTCCGCAGACTGCATATGAAGTGGGACTCTTGATCCGTTGTAGCTCATGTCTATTCCTTCCCCGTAAAGTACCTACCAGCCGCACGAGCTGCACCTGCAATCTCGCCTGGAACTTGTTTGTATGAAGATGCTTGTGTGAGTGGCTTGAAGTAGTTGCCGATAGCACTGAGCGCACCGGACTGCTTCTTGGACTCTTTGTCCTTCTTGTCCTGTGCGTCCTTGTCGTCTTTTTTGGACGAGCCACTAACGGTACTGGCTGCCCCTGGAGCACTCCGAACAGCTGCGGCACCCCCACCACCTGGAGCAGAAGCGTAGCCAGCGCCTTGCGCCTGGCCTGCGCTGTAGCCAGCTCCTGCACCGCTTGGTCCACTCGAACTTGAGCCTGAGGAGTTGCTACCGCTGCCCCCAGACTCACCTTCGCCGTACTCGTATTTGTAGCTGCCAGGTGAACCAGTGCGCTTGGAGTACTTGGCCTTCTCCACGTCGTCACCAGGGAGTGTGTCCAGCAGATCCTTCATCTCGTTTTCTAGACTGGTCTGCCCTTGGCCATGAGCTTTGCCAGCTCCGCCGCCGATGAACTGGCCCATGGCTGGCTCACGGTTTGGGTTGCCGCCTTTGCTGAGGTCGAGGAAAAGGAATGGGTCCAGCGACTTCTTGGAGTTCCTAGCTTCTAGGGCCTCTTTGACCAACTCCTTTGGAGCTGTGACATCGTGCTCCCAGCGAAGTTCTTCCATGGTGTCGTCGATATTCTCACCACTGCTGTGGTAGTCGCTCATGTATGGGCTGTCGAGGGCATCAGTGACCTTTGCGCGTACTTTGTCTGCGTCAGCTTCAGATGCAATCCACGGGTGACCTTCGTATCCCTCGAACGCTGCAGGCTTCACCAGTCCATCATCGAATGCGTCACCAATCTGCTTGGTGTCAGCTGCGATTCCTTGCGACTCGAGTTCTTCTGAGATCGTAAGGAAGTCCTTGTTGTGGACATCCTTAATCTTGTTGAGACCATCCGCAATTTCTTGCGACGTAGCTGTCTCGTTGAACTCGAACCCAAGTTGCTCCTCTGGAATGAAGGGCTTCTGGTCGGGACCAGCTCGGTCGTAGTAGTAGCGGTAATTTCCTGGACCACCAGTTCGCTTGGTGTACTTGGCTTTCTCCAAGTACAGCTCAGGTGCTGGTGGTCCACTCTTCAAGATGAGTGGTTGGGCTTCCGGCACGGAGAGATAGAGCCGGGGAGCCGGAAGCTCTTGTATGTATAATTTCATCCCGGTTTCTCCTGTTATCGGTTTCCGAAGCGCATGTCCTGGCGCACAGTGCCAAGAGACTTGGCAGTCGTGCACAGAGGACAATTCTGCGATTTGTAGGTCACCCCGTGCGCGAAGCACTTGGTGGTGGCTTCATTTGAAGCGCGCATCGCGCTGATGTTCTCCTGCACCTCCATTGACTCACGCACCTGAGGAGCCAGCGAAGTGTATTGCGCGGAGTTCTGGGCAGTAGCCGACCGACGAATTCCGTCAGGGTCGTAGCCTTGGATGCCCGCGCGCAAGTAGAACGGAATCGCCATCGACCGTGAGGTGATAGCTTTCTTGACGCCGTGCGGACAGTTGCCTGATTGACAAGCACTGCACGAACCAGAGCCGTGGGTCATGTAGTCGTCCTTGTCAAAAGACTTGCCTACGCCACCACCAGCTGGCGCACCACCTGAAGATCCTGTGGTGTTCTTTGGCGCAGCTGAGGGAGCGGATGATGCTGGAGCTGCGGAAGGGGCAGGCTTACTTGCGCCCGCGCCTGCGATAGTGCTCACAGCGCCTGGTGCGCTATGCACTGCAGCTGCGCCACCACCACCTGGTGCCGAAGCGTAGCCAGCACCTTGAGACATGCCAGAGCTGTAGCCAGCGCCAAGTGCGCCTTTTTCAGCTTCGTCTACCTCTTCCTCTTCCTCTTCCACTTCTTCTTCGACACCGTCGTCCATAGTGTCTGCGTCACCGCCGAAGCCTTTGCTCAGCCAACCATCAAAAATGCTTTTCATCGACTTGGAGCTGTACACCAGGTCGAGGTGCTCTTGTTCGCTACCAGCGTACCCAGGGTCGTTGGGGAGCATCGGAGTTGTTGTGTTGCCGCTAGGTTTCTTTCGCACGCCAGCTGACACCAATATTGCTATTGCAGCGTCATGCTTATCCTCTATGCCTGCGGCTGCGCTTCCATGGTCTGCGACCATCTGCTCTACCTTAGCTTTAGGCGTGCTTGGTGCGTAGTACATAGCGATGTCATCAGCCATTGCCTGCATTTTTGGTGAGAGGTTCGCACCACCACCACCAGCACTGCCACCACCACTATCACCATACTCGTATTTGTAGTTGCCTGGTCCACCAGTTCTCTTGGTGTACTTGGATTTATTCAGGGCCACTGCGCGTTCGTATTCTGATTGCATACTATTATTCCCTTGCGATTTTCGCGCATCAGCGCGTTTCGATGCTGCATCATGGAGCGCCACCATTTGGGAGTGGCCTTCTAGCTTCTTGAAGTCACCTCGATCAGATGCGCCACGCATCTCTTTGAAGTGCGCGTTGCTGCTCGCTTCATGATCAGCTGCCGTAAAGCCGTTGAACTTGCCCTCAAATCTGGACATGGTGCCATCAGTGAGTCCGCCGTCTGTATCGAACTTGGTGCCCTCAGAAGGACTCGTATCCGTACTGGACTTCAGCTTTTCCAGCTGCGCCTTGTCACGCTTATCTTTGTTCGCAGCCTGTGACTGCATTTCAGCGTGGTACTGAGCCTTCTCACGCTTCTCCTGATCTGCGTGTGGATTTGTGCTGGTGGCGCTTTCAGCTTCATCGCGCGTCAAGTAACGATCTTGGCCCCTGTCGTAGTACGTGCCTCCGTCGTAACTGTTGTCGTAGTAAAGCTCACGACCACTTGGGAACGTGAAAGGACCTTCCATGCCGTCTAATGCCCGATCCTCATTGCCGTGCGTGGCACCGGAATTGGCGTACTCATATTTGTAGTTGCCCGGACCACCAGTTCTTTTGGTGTACTTGGCCTTGCACAATTCGACAGCGCGCTGATATTCAGATCCCCAATTCATATTAGACCTCTGCCTTCTCTTGCAGGTTCAGGCCAAAGTGCTCCGAGTATTTCGGACCATTGTCACCCGAGCCTGCAGTCTGTTCGCCCATTGCACCCGGTGAGGCTTCATCTTCTGTGCCGTCTTCTGCTCCACCTTCACCAGGTGCGCCTTCTTCCCCACCAGCCTGGGCTTCCATAGCCTGGATGTAAACAGGATTCATTGGGATGTCGCCACCTTCGAGGTCGGGCAGGTCAAGTGTTCGTCTTGCTTCGTTGAGTGTCATGTAGCTGGAAATCTGCTCGACGAGCATCTCGTGCTTCTCAGTTTCAGACAGCTCGTCGAGACCAACAAACTCGAGCGTGAAGTGGTCATCGATCTTGTCGATGATGTTCCTGTTGAGCATCTTCGCAAGGAAGCGAAGCAGTGGCTTGAGGCCACGATCTCGAGAAGCTTTGAGCTTCCATTCTTGTGAGGACTCAAACATTGGGGTTGCGGACGATCCGCCAGTGCCAAGCTCGAAGTTGATCTCCGCTGGGTCAATCAGGAAGACCGCGCATGAAATCTTGATGAGGTACTCGATCCACTTGCCGAACTCCATCTCCGAGTTCGTCTTGGCTAGGTCAATCCACTCGATGCCCTCCGACTGCATGATGGGAGTTCGCCATGCGTTCTCGACACCAGCTGCCTGGGCCATCCACTGGCGTTTGAATCCTTCGAGCATCTCAGGTGTGTAGTTGTCACCTTTGAGGTTGAGCATTCCCTTGGGTGCCGACCCTTGAGAGAAGAACTTGCGGTTGTACTCCTCTGCGTTGAGGTGTGCCGTCACGACTGTGATGAGCTGCTCCAACTCGCCGAAGCCGTAGCCCTGGACGTATATGTCTGTCCGTGGGTTGCGGACGCCAAACGCCATGTTTGCGCAGCTGTAGACGTTCTCAATCTGTCCATTGATGACCTGGACATAGGAAACTGGGTCGCCAGCGCTGTGCTCCGAGCCGTACTCACGACCCTCGTGTAGCCCTGCGAAGCGTGTGGGCATGTCTGGGACGAAGCCATCGCGGCTGTGATAGCTGGAGTTGACACCAACGTAGCGGTCGTCTGCAGCGATGCGGAGCGTGCTGGCATCCACAGCCAGGAACTCGTAGGGGAGGCCCAGTCGGTCTGGGACAATCTCGAATGAGGCTTGGTCGTAGATGAGCGAGTCACGCACAATCTTGCGCAAGAATGCTTCAAAGTCGTCT
>Ga0307377_10000767_pt1 | contig 42319 bp, 69 predicted proteins | sample TR3MG_FD_202535 | JGI IMG/M metagenome (GOLD analysis project Ga0307377, IMG submission 202535) | Soil microbial communities from Risofladan, Vaasa, Finland - TR-3 | ecosystem: Environmental > Terrestrial > Soil > Coastal area > Acid sulfate soil | place: Finland: Risofladan, Vaasa | collected...
CCCTTGAAAAGAAATTAGAGTATGCTTCTTTGAAATTATCACAATACCCACCATCGACAATTGAATCTATAATATCTTCATCCCTAGCAAGGTATATATAAGACATATCATCCTTTCCTATTTTTTCCACTATCTGTTTAGGAGATATGTGAATAGAGAATTTATCAGATAATCTATACAAAATATTTATCATTCTATAGGCTTTTTCTTCTTTTACTTTTTCTAGTACTGATAGAGATGATTTACCTGGATTAAAAGAAATTATATCTATATCTTCTTTTGTTCTGAACAATATAGAAGGTATGATAGTCACACCAAATCTTTTACCATAATCTTCTATAGAGGACGATTCGTACAAATCATAGTCCTCGCAAACAAATGATATTTTTATCTCTTCATTAATGAATTTTTTACCTAGATATTCTATATATAACCTTGCAGATTTTACATTTTTTGGAATGCAAAAATAATCTTCCATTTTATAATTCTCCTATATAATTGTTTTTAAACACTTTTTTGTAAAAAATCTAATTCTTAAAAGTCAGGACAAACTTTAAAGAAGTACTAAACTATTATTTAGATTTAATATATATAATAGTAATGATGAAATTTTATGAAACTTTTAGATGGAGGTAATAAACATGGCCAATGTAGCTCCTGGTGTATATACCACAATCATTGATTTGTCAGAATATGTTGCAGGAACCCCATCCACTATCGGATATTTACCGATTATATGTGAACAGGGTGAGGACAATAAATTAATATCTACGAATGCTAGAGATTTTTTTATCGATTTTGGTGAACCAAATATTAATTATGCTGGAAAAAATTATGGACAAGGTCCATATATAGCATCATCATTTCTTAGAGAGAGTGACTCTTTATATGTAGTAAGATGCTTGCCTACAGATGCAAATTATAGCAATTTAGCATTGTATGCAGAATCTGGAAGCCAGCTAGGTGCAGATGGTACTGCAGATGTAACTTCTGCCAGTATCAGTAATATAAATACTTCTGGGGAAATAAGTACCATAGTTGGTACAGATTCAACTGCTTGTATAATGTTCTATGGTGTTGGTAGAGGTGATTACTATGATAATTATCAAATAGATATAAGCAAACATACAAACCCTCAATTATCAGACCCAGAAACAATGGGAAATTATGACATTGTATATGTCTTAGATTTATATAAAAGACAAGATGAAGACGATGAAGAAGGACAGCCTCAATATGAGATAATTGAATCGTATGAAGTGTCTTTTAATCCAGATAGATTAGATAGTTCTGGAGAAAGTATGTTTATTTATTATGTAATGGATAGATATTGCCGATTTGTTAAATGTGCAGTAAATGAATTAAATTGTACTCGCGCAATAGCAAATCAAGCAGATTTTTCTCAACCTTTTATAAATGGAGCTATCAATTTAGACGAAGGTAGTACAGGAACATTATTTGATTCAAATGGTATAGATTCTGATGTTGCAACACAAATACTTGCACAAGCATATCAAGGAACTCTTCCAACTACTACCTCTAGTGTATATGTTGATGAAGTTTTAGATACTGATAATTATTATTTTACAATTGTTCTGGATGGTGGATATCCTACAGATGTTAAAACATCTATAAATACACTTGTTAGAACAAGATTAGATTGTATGGCATTTGTTGATAATGGTGATAATGCAACTACAACAGCAGCATTAAGTGCTAGAACCAATGACCATACATTCAATACTAAATACATGGCTCTTTATGAACCATATAACAAAATTTATGATTCTTATACTGGAAAAGATATATGGGTATCTCCTATTTATCACATGGCAAATATAATTCCATTTACAGATAATGTATCAGAAGTTTGGAACCCACCTGCTGGAACTAACCGTGCAACTATAGCAACAATTAAAGAACTCCGATTTAGTCCAAGACTTGGAGATAGAAATTCTTTTTATTTGGAACAAATAAATCCTATTGTTAAATTTTCTATTGGTAATGTTGTTTATTCTCAGTTGACTACCCAAAAAAGACCAACAGCTTTGCAAGATATTAATATTACTAGACTGGTTCTATATGTTAAAAGAGCATTAGAACAATTCTGTAAATTTTATATATTTGAATATAACGATTCTGAAACATGGAGCAAAGTTTCAAACGAAGTTAATTCTTTCCTTAAAGTAGTTCAGACCAAAAGAGGTTTGTATAGTTTTAGTGTAGATGTAGGTGCTACTGAATATGAACTTAAAGCAAAACAAATACATGTTAATGTTAAACTTAATCCTACTAGAACTATAGAACAAATTTATTTGAATTTCTTTATTGTATAATATTAGAATATAGATCATCTAAAACACAGCCCCTCACAGATGATCTTTTTGGGCCAAGTAACTAATATGTTACTTGGCCTTTTTTAAAAATCCACATAGCATGTGTTAAAATGTGTTTAATATAGATAAAAGTAAGGACAAAGAAATAAAAGGGAGGAATATTATGGGAGCAACAAACGCATTTGCAGCTTTAAAGGAAAACAGGTTTTCAAGAAAATGGGGAGGTACTACAGCCGGAAGTACAGTAGATCCATATATATCAGGGTATTTTTTCACACAATGGGCATCAATACCATCTGACTTACAAACATATACTCAAATAGCTACTGAATCCGGAGTGAAAGATAATGACACTATAAAACAGGTTCTACACGCATCTTGTTTAGCAGTTACCATACCAGGTGGAACTGTTAATAAAGCAGAATTCACTGGATTGGGTGGTATAAAATGGTCAGTGCCTACAAATGTAGAACAAGACAATACAGTAACACTTAAATTTTTAGAATTTTCAACGTTGCCTATTTTAGCAATTATGCATGGATGGGTAAGATTGATAAGAGATTATAGAACAGGTGTAACTCCTCTCGTTGGAGCAGATGCCTATACAAAAAGTAAATATGCAGGAACTTTATATTATTGGACTACAAAACCAGATGGTTATACCGTTGAATATGGAGCATGTTTAACAGGAGTTTTTCCTCTAAAGGATCCAACCGATCAATATGGTGGAGATCTTGCAACTGTTGATAAGTTAGAGTTAGATATAGATTTTAATGTTGATTATGTTTGGCATGAAGATTGGGTCATGGAACAATGTACAAAATATTCTGAGAGAGCATATGCTAATAAAGCAGCTACTGTAGAATTATATGGAGCAACTGGCGCTAGATAATTAGAAATTTTTTATAATAGAAGGGATAGGACTTTTCTTATCCCTTCTTTTTACTATCTAAAAATTAACAGGACAAACTGTAAATAACTTTTAAAGGGGTAAATAATAATAATTTAAAAGAGGGGAAATAGATGATAGGATCTAAAAGGTTAACGTATGAGTATCCTCATTATAGCGTTATATGTCCACAAACAGGATGTACATTCGATGTAAGAACATTAAACGTACAAGAGGTAAATCAACTTAAGGGATCTATGATGGTTCAAACAAAAACACCATCTTTGATAAATAAAATAATATGGGGAGCTATAGAAAGTAAACCAGATGATATTACTGATTTAGAAACATTCAAAAAAATGATAACTCTAAGAGATAGAGAAGCAATTCTATATGGTATATACTGTTCTACATTTGGAGATGAAGAAGAATTTAAAGTTATGTGTAGAAAATGCGAAAATGAAGAAAATGTCAAAGTATCAATGGAAAAATTATTTTCAATGAATGCTTACCCAGGAAGTGAAAGTATAAAAAATTCTTATAAAGTAGCAAGAATTTCTGGAGATGCTGATTATGATCCAGAAATTGAAAAAGCAATAGCTGATACAAAACCTCCACAGGGTATGCCAAAAGAAATTGCAAAATTTGATTATAAAATAGATGCTCCAGATGATGACGATGGAATCATTATAGGTGAGAAGAGTGTAGATTATGTAGAAGATGAGCCAATACAACCACCAGTTAAAATAGAAGAACTAATTAAGAAAGCTTCTACTCCGAAATATACATCTATATTAGATAAAAGACTAGATATAATCTTGCCTATTTCAAAAGTACACGCAATCTTAAAACAACCTACATTATTAGATGAGGAGAACTCATTAAAATCCATAGCATTTGCACAGAAAAAACAAACTGATCTGATGAATGAAATAATGGTTGTAGAAAGATTCGAACAATACAATGTAGGAGATAAAGTACCATCTGTCGTAATTTCAGAAAAGGAAGACATATTATTTGAATATGAAAAATTACCACCTAGAGACAAAACAGAAATATTTAAGAAATTCTATGACGAATTCGGCCAATATGGTATAGATCTTAAGACAAAATATGCATGCTCTAAATGCGGAGAGTTAAATGAATTGGAGGTGGACATTGTTGTCCAGTTTTTTCGACTGGTGGCAAGATCCTAATTCAATTGATAAATTCAAGAAAGTAATAGATGAGAATGTCAGATCTCTCATGGAGTTGATGCATCAAGAGTGGTCTTCTATAATGTTCATGCCATATAGATTTTTTATGGATACATTAAAATGGAAAATAGATTTAGAAAATGCAAAGATGGATAACACACCTGGAAAGACTGGAGGATCATCATCAAAAGGTTTAGTCAAGGGATAATATTTAAGTGGATTGCAGCACTGATTGTTGCGATCCATTTTTTCTATATATCAGGACAAACTTTAAATATGTAGATATTCACATTAATATATTTTGAAGAGGTAGATAATTATATGGCCACTGGCGGAATAGAAATTTTTTTCAATAAGGTTCCTTCTAAAAAGAAAGTACCTAACGGTGTAAGGCCTAAGATAACACAATCTGGAGATTTTCAACGTACAGAAGGAATAGATGAAATAATTAAAAGTCTTTCAAATATATTAATGATATCAAAAGGAACTTATTTTTTCGATTCAAAACTAGGATCTAATCTTTATAAATATATATTTGAACCAGTTGATATGGCTACGAGAACTGAAATAGAACAAGAAATTTCACAATCTTTTTTTGAATATGAAAATAGAGCAGAGATAAATTATGAAGTATTATTTTTTAAAAATAAAAAAGGTTTCAGAATAAATATTTATGTTAAATATAGAGGAGAAAAAGGTAAACTCTCTATAGATATAGATGAATCACTATTGAGAACAATTGGTAATTAATTATGAGTATAAGTAAACAATATATAGATAAAAAAGCAAACGATGCTGCTACATCTCCAAAGAATAATATTCCAATACCAACAGAAGAACAAAAACAAAATGGTAATTATAAAAAAGGCCGTGTTAAACTACATGGTTTTAATATCAGCATTGAGAATCCAAAAGGAAGTATTAGAAGTGGTACTGATAGCAATGGGAAAAAATGGTCTGTAAAGATTAAAAATCATTATGGATATATAAATGGTAATAACATTGGAAAAGATGGAGATCCTATAGATGTATTTTTGGGACCAGATCCGAATAGTGAAAATATTTTTATTGTAAATCAAAAAAATAACGAAGATAAATTCGATGAACATAAAATATTAATAGGGTTTGATACGTTCAAAGATGCTATCAATGGATATCTAGATAATTATGAAAAAGGTTGGGATATGATAATGTCTGTTCATCAGACATCTATAGATAAGTTTAAAGACTGGATGAAGTCTGGAAAACTTAAAACTCCATATAAGGATTAACAATGCAACCGTGGATTAGAAGATACAATTATATTTCAGATTATTATAATACTGTTTATAATACTTATACAAATGTATATCCTGGATATCCAGTAACGTATTATTCTGTAGATTGGACTGAGAGTGTGTATGATACGAATCTTATGGCTGGAAGTTATGAGAAAAATGGGGTCGGTTCTTTAACAGGAATTAAATTTAAAAAGATTCTACTATTACCAGTATATGGAGTTGAACAAATAACTCCATCTAACAATGGTGGAGAAAAAGGTCTTACTCTTCACGATACAGAGACTAGCACTGTATCATTTTCAAGCGATTATGGATTAAAACCATACGAATGGGATGTTATACATTTTAGCCAAGGATTTATGTCTCCAGATAATAATGATAATGGACCAGTGTTTGTAGTTAGAAATACTAGCCCTGCAACATATGGGCGCATGACACATTGGAAATGTGATATAAAAACAGCTCCATACACTCTTGGAGATGTCAAAAAACAAATAAGCAGCGAATATATGTTTTTAGAATTTACAAAACAGATACATAGATTAGATATTGCTGCAATATTAATAAAATTACAACAAAGATCAGATAGTCTTTCTGAAAATCTTAAAGATATTTTCCATGATATAGGATTTTACTTGCAGGATATATGATTGGAGGGGATGAATAATGTTCGAAGATAGATCTATAGAAATATTTTCTAGTAGGGATAAAATATTAGATGAGATGATTGACCAGATGAAGGATTATCTGGAATTAGAATCTCTAGATTTAAGCAAGACTGATTATTTATCATATCTGGTTAATATATTGTCTGGATTAACTGCAAATCTTTTATTTTATAACACATCAACATACAGAGAATTATTCTTAACAAAGGCAGTTCAAAAGGATAGTGTTCTGAATTGGTCTTCAATGTTAGGCTATAGTCCAACATGGGCAACTGCAGCAACTTGTTCAGTTCTTGTAACAATGCCTATAAAATTTGTTGGAGATGTAGCATTTACAATACCAGAGGGACATCAGTACAAAGCAGGATCTATTACATTTATACAAAACAATCCTATACGTATAGATATTCCTAGAGATGAGCATGGAGCCATTATAGATATAGCAGTTACAGAAACTTTAGATGTTGGTGGTTCTAGATCTCTAAAATACGAGACAGAAACTGATAGTGATGGTAATGTTACATTATATTTCGCAGTAAACGTAACACAGAAAAAATTAGAAGTGTTTACTGAACCAATACCAACATTATTACCGTATGAATTTTACGAGATAAATATTAATTTTGATGGACAGCTTGCAGCTATAGAAGAAGTTATATCTGAAGAATGGGAACGTTCAGATACTACTACACCTTACTATGATTCTTTATTTCTTATTCCATTTGGAACAAAAGGATATGTATTTGAAGTTACAGAGAAAGGAGCCAGAATATCATTTGGTAATGGAGTTGTTGGGCAGCAACCACCATCTGGAAGCGCATCTATACAATTGTATACAACAGAAGGATCAAGTGGGAATGTAATAGCTGGATCTATAAATAGAACAGATAAAATATATGTAAAAGATTATAATTCAGATGGTAATAGCGAAGATTCAGAAGGAACCTTCACAATGAGAACTGTAACAATGGAAGTTGTTAATGTAGAACCAGCAACTGGAGGTAAAGATTTTCCAACTATAGATGAGATTAGAACTGCAGCTATTGCTAATGTATCTTCTATGAGTAGATTGGTATCCGAAACAGATTTTTCGAATTTAGCTAATATTGTAACAGAGTTGCCAATAAATCATGTTATTAGTATATTAAAAAGAAGCGATTTAAAATCAAATGAAATATCTTTATTTACGGATATGATATTTGAAGAAACAATAGTTCCAACTAGAAATGCAAAATGGGCATTTACAGATTCTACATCAGCAACAACAACATATATACATACAAAAGATACTATTACTATAGATGGTTCTGAATATTATAGTATGTTCAATATAGAAGTAGATCCAATAAATGAAGAATGTACTTATTATTATTTGGCTGATGAATTGGAAAAGTCTGTAACACTAAACAAAACAAAAGAAGGTCTTACAACAGTTCTACCATCATATGCTAAATTTACAACTATAGCAACCGATAGTACTACTGGAAATCCATTGCCGATATCAGAACAAATATTAGATATAGAATTACACTTTAATGTATTGGAAACAGGAGCAGATACAGGTCTACAATGTATATTAGAAACAGGATGGAACGGCACTGTCTATAATATGGTGCAAGAAGTAAACGAAGACGGAGATACTGTTTTTAAAATACCAAACAATAGCCCATTATTACTAGAACCAATTCCAGATATGACACAGACATATTTTTTCAAGATGTATTATCTAGAAGATGGTGAAGTCGATCTACCATATCTTACAGAGTCACAAGTTAGTGTTATTATAAAACAAAGGCTGGATGAATTTATGTATAGCCAAGTACACACAGATTCTACAAATTCCTATAGTCCAGGGGATACAATAACTGTGTACGATGTTCCTGTAATCAAAAAAAGCTATTATGATAACATCGATCAAAATTCATTTGCTCTTCAAATTTATAATGATATATTAACCTTAGATATCACTGAGTATAGAATGACTTCCGATTTTATAAATCTAAAATTTAGTAATACAACTGGTATTCTAGACAATATGCAATATAATAAAACAACCAAAGATGATGTCATAAGTATAAACCCAACAGGTACTTTGTCTTCATTAGGAATCGCAAATGAAAATAGATATCTAGTAACTGATAAGGAATATGTAAATCCATGGGGAGAAGATTCTACTTATGATAGAGAAGCACCGTTTATAGCAGAGTATGTATCTGCTACAAACAGTTGGGCTTTTGAAAGAGTAATAACAAATGATATTATAAATATTACGAGTTCGAATACTAAGATAATATATAATGGACATGATGCTATAGTTCCAATATTAACGATTCCATTTAATATAGAGTTGATTGTATGGAGAGATACATCTACATCAGCAACAACAGAAGCAATAGTTCAGACTATAAAAAATAGTTTGATAAATGGGTTATATTCAAGTTTTGGATTTGATTCAAATATATATCTATCTGAAATTGTTGAGATTGCTCAAGGAGTAGAAGGAGTTAGAAATTGTACGGTTGTAACTCCGACACATGACATTTTCTTTGACTATAATCTCAAGGAAGATTTGACTCAACAGGAGTTATTGGAATATTCTCCACAGTTAGTTTGGTTTGATAGTACAACTATATCTGTAGAGGTTAGATAAGAGAAAGAATATTAAATGAATCTTTTAGAATTTACACAAGTAGAGGTAAAGCCAGATGAAGATTCGAAAGTATATCGTTATATATCTAGAATTTTAGGGATAGAACTTTCGGAAGTATCAAAGCCGTGTTATAAACCAAAAATGATTAAATATTTCTCTGACCTTCAACATATTCTTGGTATTGATGATGATAAAATAAAAGAATTTGTAGCTGGAATTGTTGTTCCATATCCACATATTTTTAGAATATATAAAGATAAATTTACGGTTTTATTGTTGATAGCTACTATATATTATACAAGAAAAGGAAAACCCGATATCGCGAAAGCATTTTTTACATTTTTAAACGTAAAATTTTATTCGAGTAGAATACATAAACATTTTCCAAAATTTTGTAGTGGAGATCTTTGGATAACTACCCTAGATAGACTTTCACCCAAACATTTATTTAGAACGAAGAAAGGTATATCCAGTGCTATATTGTATATATCTGAATTTGATTATAATAAAAATAAAGAAAAATTAAAATCTCCATCACTCCAGGATAAGATATTGGGAGATATTGTATATGGTCTTAGAACAAAAATAACGCAATCTGTTACTTCATTTGCTCAGTTATATTATAGGATATATGAAGATAGTGAAACAAACTCTTCTTCAGATGAAGACGAAATTGGTGGTGTTAAATTAGTAGCAGATAAGATCAGTATGACAATGTGTACGTTTGGACAGATAGATAAAGGTGCTTTATCAAAAGCAATTATTAGCAGTAGACTAAGAAAAGATCTTTCTATATCCATAGTATCACAACTATCTGTATCAGAGTATAAAGATAAAATAAGATTTATAATTATTTTAATGAGTAGACTCGGAGAATTAAAATCCGTCTGTAAAGAAACAGAAAGATTAAGATTAATTAGGAGAATAAATTCTAATTATAAAATAGGCGGTCGTTATATTATAAAAAACGAAATAAAAGATTTATTATATTCATTAGAATCTGGATACCAATTAAAAAATATATATGATATCCAGTTAATTAATTTTTTTAGTCATTACATTACACTTTTTATTGGAAGTAGAATTTGTTAAGATACTAAATCAGTCCAAAGAGTTGTGGACCTTAAAGTTGTTCTAGTAGTAGGATCGTTAGTAGTTTCTACAAAATCTTTTTTTCCAACAGTAGCAACTTCTTCTTCTGCAGATTCTACAACAGTTCCTGGACCGTAAGGCAGATCTGCAAAAGAAACCATATGATCAATATATTCTTTAAATGTTGGTCTAAATGGATCTTTAATAAAACCTTCTTCTTTTGACTCATCTTCAGCAATCATAGAACCATAAAGATCGTTGAAAGTCATTTTCACATCTACTATACCTGGTCTTTGTATAAATGAAATGTTATTAGAATCTCCACCCTTTATTACTTCTATAGAAGATACATATGCAGCCTTTAACATGAACAAACCTGGACATGATACTGAACATAAAACTGGATACGTAAAAGTAGAAGGAGAATCTGAAACTGGTATAATAAATGCTAATAGTTTAGCCAATGGTTCAACAATATATTTTCTGTGTAATTGAAAATCTCTAGGATTATGATTGTAAAGGCGAATAGATACAGAATAAGATGGTGCATACGCAGAACCTTTCCACATTTGTGGAAAATCAATCTTACTACCAGATAATATCTTTGATAATCCTGCACCACCACTAACAAATTCAAGAGCAGATTCACTAAGACCAACCAATCCACCGGCAGCACCAGTTAATGATCCAAGTATAGGTCCCATACTCTCTTTCATTTTTGCAATAGATTTCCCCATAGTAGCTTGGCCTGTCATATATCTTAATTCTTCAGCAGCACCAGCTGTCATATTTCCTAATTGTTCAAATCTAGATTCTCCAAATTCAGATGAAAATGATTCTGTAAAACTGGCATCATTTGTAAATGCTACATATATGCAATGATCCTTAGTTTCATAAATTCCACTATCTTTACCAAATACAGAATCTATAATCATTTTATACTTATCTCTACCAGTATCATATTTAAGGTTAAATGTTTGCAATCCAGCCCTATCACCGTTTGGAAGACCAGGATATGCAGGATATATTGCCATTATAGGCATAGATGCTAATATTAATTCCTTATCACTACTTGCAAGAGTTTGATCGAATAAATAATTAGGTGGTAATCCAATAACTTTATCTGGATCTATATCTTTACTAAATGATCTTAATACAGGAATGCTAGATTTTACTTGGCTAACCTCTTCCTGCATGACAGCGCGTTTTCGTTGAGCTTCTATTTCATTAGATCTTGCCTTATCAGCTTCGTTTTGTTTTTTCTGAGTGTCTTTATAAGCTTTCCATTGCTCATCCGTCATACGACGATCTCTCCATTGCACTAAAGCCATTATTTATCTCCTAACTTAATCTTCCACCTAAAATTCGTTCAGTTTCTTCATCAAGCCTTTGTTGTATACCATTCGTGTTCACAGAATTATTAATAGAACTCGAATTACTAACTTGATTTGTTACTACATTGTTATTCATTAAATGTCTAGAAGATAAAGCTTCTTGTAATTTTTTATTACCTTCTATAATTCTATCAGCACTTGCTTTCTGTCTAGCAGCTTCCATCATAGAAGCATGCTCTGCTATAGATCTTGGGTTAGTCAATGCTGAGTTATTTATCATTCTAGCAAAAGATGCAGTCTTATTTAGAGGAATTATAGCTTCTGGACCAGCTTCTCCAACAAGACCAAGAGTTGGTCTAGTTACAATACCACCTGATGCAAATCCAGTAGCTCCAAACTTTTCTGATAACCAATCACTACCCTTTCCAAATATCCCACCTTTAGAAGATGGTGTACTATCTATTGCTTCATCACCACTACCAAGCCAAGGTATTTTTCCTTTCAACCAATCTCTAAATTTTCTCATGAGTTTTCCAATTATTTTAAATGGCCATGTAACAAAATCATAAATTGCGACAGCTATTTTTTTAACTGGATCCCAAACAGCTTGTAATGCAACGGCAATATTTTTACCACCAATTGCTCCAAGTATGCCACCAGCCAATGCACCAATAGCAGCACCAATAGCAGTTCCAAACCCAGGAACAATGCTCCCAACACCAGCACCAATAGCAGCACCTTTTGCAGTACCCCAAGCAGTTCTAGCACCTAGATTTTCAAAACTTCCACCTAAAAATCCACCAATTCCAGCAGTTACTTTTTGAGATGCGGAAACTTTTTTACCTTCTTCAACTCCATGCCATGCTCTAGCTTTTTTAGTTCCCCTGAAAGCATCAAATACTGACATACCTATTCCAGCAACACCAATAGCACCCATTATAACTGGCATTAATGATGGTATAATACTTTTCATCATTTGCATTTTATTTTTCATAAGACCACCAATTCCAGATAATCCTACACCATATTCTTTTGCCAGAATTTCATAAATACCTTTAGTATATTTTACCAACATTGCTGGCCATTTTGCATATACAAATCTACCAGATGGATCTATAGTTATAGGTGCTTTTTTACCTCCCGGTTTTAACCATTGTATTGCACCTTTTACTTTTTCTTTAACACCTTCTTTTATATCAGAAAGACCTTTTTTTATTCTTTCAAATGGTTTCATCATAAATCTAAAAACAGCTTTGAATGGTGCTGTTATAGTAGCCCATGCAGTTTTTACAGCCATTTTAATAGTAGAAACTCCAGCATTTATAGTATGTCTAAGAGTTGTAAATCCGGTTTTTACTACTTCAAAGCCAGCTCGCATGGCAGATAATATAGTATGACCAACATCTGTTAATACTTCAACTCCTTTAGTAAGACCTTTAGCTATTCCTTGAGCTATATTAGAACCTATCTGGAAGGGTAGTTTTGTTATTGTTATACCTATATCTGTTATACCGTTAATAAGTCTCCCAAATATACCAAATCCTCCTCTTACAATCTTTGCACTCATTGTACCATATCCAGGAGATCCACCAAGTATAGCTATTATAGCGTCTAATCTATTAACGATCTGACTCCCTATTCCAGACATTTCAAAAGCCTCTGAGAACATACCAGATATCCTAGCAGTTGCAGTTGGATTATCTAAAGGAAGAACAGCTTCTGGACCAGCTTCTCCTACAACGACTCCTCTAGCAGCATAAAGTAAACCACCTTTTGCCATTGCTGGAGCACCTTTAGCAAATGTTGAAAAAGTTGATACTTGTCCTTGTATCTGCAAAGACAGCTCCTTCATCTTATCCCACAATATCCCAAAATCTTCTATCAATCTACCAAATGAGTAATTTTTAATTTCTCTACCAAATCCTATTATATCATTCCAGGAATTAAGAAGAGCAGTACCTAAAGGTTCAAAAGCAGCTTTTAATATTCTGAATAAATATTGAAAGATACCAGTTACAACACCAGCTATTCCAGGTCTTTTTACTCTTGCTTCAGTATAAGATTTAGCAGCTTCATCCATTGCATCAAATGCATTATAAAAGGACTTAAATGAAACTTGTGACCACTCCAACATTCTACTTGTTAATGTATTTACCATAGTAGCCCACGATTCAGGTAAAATTTTATCTACTATATTTTTTCTAAGTTCTTGTAAAATGGTTGGTATATCAACAACAGAAAATTGTTGTATACTTCGAGAAAATCTTTCTATAATAGTAGATGCTTCTAAAATACTACCAACTGTATGTAATAGATCAGATCCTAGAGGTATTAAACCCTTTATAGCTTCCCAAGTAGATTTAGGAATTGCTCCTATAACTTTTAAAATCTTAGTAAAAGGAGAACCGCCTTTGTCCCATGCGTCTTGAAATGGTTTTACTACTTTGCTTCCATATTTGTATAAAACATTGAGAAGTTTAGAAGATTCTCTTGTTAGATCAGAAGTTGCTTTTAAGGAAGTCACAATAACACCTTTGACAGATTCAAATATTTTTCCTCCAGCCTCTTTAAATATATCTGGAATAAGTGTTTGGTATGCTTTTATTATTATAGAACCAATACCATCTCGATGTCCAAGTTCTTTTCTAAATATTTCCTTAATATTTGTACCTATCATAGTCAATGATTTTTCAACTATCAATGGTAGTTCTCTGATAGCATTAAATATACCACCAAATATAGTTTTTTTGTCACGCTTCTCCATCATAACACCACCACCAGCTAACTCTGTAATTTTAGTTCCCTTACCTACTCCAAATGCAGTTTCTATTTCATGCATAGCTTCTACAGCAGGTGATAGAAATGAAAATGTTGCTTTAAACCAATTTAATAGTTGATCTAATTTTTCTGTTATAGGTGTAAATAATCCAGATATCCAATTCTTTATTTTTTTAAATATACCACCACTAAACAATCCAGCAATACCACCAAACATTCTAGAAAATATTCCACCTTTATTACCACCGCCTACAGTTTCTCCAGCATGTAATTCAGCATTACCACTTTTTGTGATAACATGTGGTTGGGCAGCAGCTTTTGCTAATGATATTGGTTTGGCCATAGCAGACCCACCTTTTTTAAGCATTACATCTCTCATCTCTCCCAGAGTATTTCTAATCTCAGTCCATAACGACATTCTTTTTGCTAGAGTAGGAGAAGATCTAAGCTCTTCAGATTCTTTTCTTACACCTTTTGTTTTTAACCAATCTTTATAACCAGGAATCATTCCGATTAAACCAGCACCTTTTTCTTTGCCAACACCAAGAATATTCTCAAAAGCACCCTTAGCTTTTCCAGTTATCATATCTTTCATGAATGTTAATGGACCAGTATCACCACTCATTGTATCTCCAATAGTTTTTCCTATCCATTCCGACAAGGATCTTGGTCCTGGTTTCCACAAAGTTCCAGGTATTTCGAAACCAATTTGTAATAATCTTGCTTGTTGTAATGCTAACTTATTACTCTCTTCAGATGCAAATCTAGTATGTACATATAACATTCCCAATGTTTGCAACATTGATCCAAACATACCAAATCTTCTAACTTCTGGAAGTTCTGCTCTATACCCAGCTCCAAATACTGGTAAAGCATAAGCTATTGTAGAGCCAAGTCTAAACACCCCTGTAAACATTCTTTTAAATAAACCAGCTCTACCACTTTCTTCAAAAGCAGTTGTGAATGATTTGGTCATGATTTTTGATTGTACTTCTTCATTAGAAATCAAATTATTTGTTTCACCTATTTTATTGGAAATATTACCAAGTTCGGAGCTAAAATTTTCACTAGGATTAACGGAGAAACTATCTCCTTCAGCTGGCATCATTTTGAATATACCTTTTTCACTTGTTTCTCTAGGAAATCCAGAAACAAAATCTGCTAATCTACCTACACCGAATTGTAATCCTCCCATTCCTCTTCTAGCAGCACTACCAACGCCGGAAGCCATTCTAGATCCAATACCAGGACCACCATTTCCTCCACCACCAAGCATATTAGCAGTTGCTGATTCGAAAAACATTCCAGGTCCAAGTCCACCTCCAGCAAGTGCTAGACCAGTACCAAGAGCTTTTTTATATTGACCCCACATATCTGTTCTAACATTTCCAAGAACATCAGTAGCAGCGCCTTCTTGTAGATTACCATATGCTTTTACAGCTCCTACTCCAGCTCTCACAGGTGCAGTAGCTACCCTTGCTCCTAGTTTTCCAGTTCCTTTGAGTGCTCTATATCCCATATATCCAGCACCAACTGCTCCGCCAACAGCTGCCCATTTTGCAAATTTTTTCATGTTATCGCCTAGATATTTTAAGCGTTCCATGTTCTTGTTGGTTATATCAACAACGTCTCCCATTGATGAACTAAGTTCTTTATTTGAAGCAGATAATTCTTTTGCAGATGCTTTAAAATTCTCACTAGATGCATCTAATTTATATGTAGCATCTGATAAACCGTTTATAGTTTTTTCTAATTTGTCTGATTTTAATTCTATTTCTTTGTGTATAGCACCACTTTTGATTTTTCTAGTTGTGTTATGAACTTCTTTTGCATGATCTCTCATAGCCTTAACATTTATAGCACCACTTTTTTTGAGTAATTTAGTTTGATTAACCATATTACTTTTTAATTCAGAATTAGTATCTGTAAGTGCTTTGTTAAGAACTCCAAGATTTTTTGTGAATTCTGCATGTTGTTTTGAAAAATCATTTTTAGGTGGCATTAAATATCTCCTCACTTTTATTTAAAAGTTTGTCCTCACATAAGAAAAAAGGCAGGGTTCAAATAAAACCCTACCTTTAATAATTCTATAAATTATAGATTTACACTGGAGCTTTCATTGTGACAGGTTGACCTGCTTTTCTAGCTTTTTTAACAGCTTGCCTATATTTAAATTTCTTCATGGCTAATACAGCTTTATCCTTAAGATCTTTTGCTTTTTGCGCTAATTTGGAAGCCATTTGTCTTGCTTTATCAGCAGCTGCCGTTGCACCTTTTTTAATAAGATCTCTGGCTTTTACAGCATACTCTCTTGATTTTTGTGAAGCAACAGATGCAGCAGTTTTTAGTTTAGCATACGCAGCACTTCCTGCTTTTGAAAAAACAACATGAGTAGCTCTCTTAGCAGCAACCTTTGCAGCTGTAAATGGTTTCTTTTTAGCTATTTTTGCAATTCTCTTAATAGTAGTACCAACAGTTTCATAAAGAAGTTCTTCGTCTTCATCGCTTAAAGATTCGATATCCTCTAATAGATCTAGTTCTATTAAATCACTATCTATCTCATCTAATTCTCCTTCTAATAACTGAATTTGTGCTTCGTTCAAAGTATCTTCACTCAAGAATGCCCATTCACCTATAGTTATTTCTCCACAATCTTCATTTATGTACTCTTCTACACACTCTAAAATATTTACTGATTCCTCAACAGGAGTTCCAGTGTTACCTTCAATAAATTCATTTAAAAATCCTTTTGACGTAGTTATCATAATCTCTACTTCCTTTCTTTAAAAATTAATAAACATCTCTGGTTATTTAAAGTTTGTCCTAAACTTATTTAGTCTAATTTTTTCCAGATTTTCTTTGTGTTTCTACCCAAGAAGCAAGTTTTTCTTGCATATTATCTGCCCAACTAGACAACTTCTTATTTTTTGTTTTATTCCATACCTTTAGATTAATCAATGCCTTAGAAATTTCTTCCCAACCTTTTCTTTTTATTAAATTTTGAAAATGGCTTTCTGGAAGATCTTCGACGTTCTTGCCTTCAGGAACTTCTAACTTTCCAGGTTCTTCTACAGGTATTTTAACTTTCTGCTCATCTAAAAAACTTTTTGTTACAAATTCCATTCTCTCTCCTATTGTCTTTTTAATTTGTCCTGAATTAAATTTATATACTTTTTCTTGAAAATTTTTCCATGGGAGAGTAGAATAATCTATAGTTAATTCTTCTCCTCTTAAAACTGTTCTAGAAGTAAATAGATAATACTTCCATCTGGATACTTTAATTAATAAATTAGGACTTTTTGAATGGTTTATATATTTACCTAATTTAGTTACTACAAAATCTACTTTTGGATCTCCTGTTTTTCTAATTTTTAGAAACCCAGGTCCTATATTTGTAGCACTTGGAATATCCTTTGATGCAAATGCTCCATTTGATTTTATTGTTATATATTGTGTTTGTATTCCTGGCATTATTATTCCTAATATTGATTTAAAGTTTGTCCTAATTTTTTTGACAAAAAAATAAAAAGGGGGTTGTCAATTCCAAACCCCCTATAATAATTACTTCTTGTAAAACTTTATTAGCATAAAACAAAGACTTCCCAATAAGAATATAGTTACACCACTTAAAAATATTAAAAAGTGGTTTTCTGATTGTTGCATCAAATTATAGAAATTAGAATATTCTAAGTATACTACTAACATAGACACAGGTATTCCAAAATGAGGATATGTTTTATTACGACCTATATCTTTAATCATAATAATTATTAGTATAATCATTGCTATTTGTAACAAAATTGCGAGCATTATTTTCTCCTTATAATTAGGACAAACTAGAAAAAGGATTGATATAATGGATGATGTAAATAATATTTTAAGAAATGCTACTTTAGCAGTAGCCAAAGAGCAGGAATTAACATCAAAGATTTGTGGAAAAGGTATTCTATATAAATTAAAAGCTATGTTTAGTAAACAAACGTTTTTGGAATATCAGATATGTATGAATATGGGTGTTTTGAAATCGTTTGAACTAGGTATAAAAATAATAGAAGATGGAAAAAGATTACATAGAAATGATCCTGATGCTATTAAAGAGCTAGAAGATGGAGTTCTTCTATTTAAGGATTTAAAAGAACAATGGGAAAAAAATTTACGTAGATTAAAAGTACATCAAAATATTGTATAAAAAAATTTGTTTAGAGATGGGATTGTATTTAACAATCCCATCTCTTAAGTAAATATTAAATATCACCCATTTCATCAATCACCAATTTAGCAAGATTTTTATCAACGGTGCTTGTATCTTGCGGAACTGCATCTATCGTCAAATTGAAAAATTTGATCTCTCCTGGTTCCAATGCAAGTGTAAAGGTATCAGATACGAAATCTTTATACTCAAAATGATATACTACCAACGTCTTTTTGTTACGAAGATTTTTAGCAACTATTGCCAAAGTAGTTTTTACTTTGTCAATGCCGATACTATTAATTTTCAACGATACCTTTTTGTACAATTTGTTATAGGCAACATATCCAGCAACTGTTAATCCTACAATAATTGCACCTAATCCAAAAAAGCTTGGTAATTCTGGTAAATCAAATGTATTCATTTTGATACTCCTTTACTTAAAAGATTAATAATAAACTACTATTTAATATTAATATATATAGTGAACTACGTTGTTTTGGGTTGTTTTATGCTATCTATAAAGCTTTTTACTACCGAATATGGTTGTACACCAGTATAACGTTTTACAAGTTCCCCATTTTTGAATATAAGCATTGTTGGCACTCCCTTTATAGAAAACTGTGTAGATAAGTCCATATTCAGATCTATATCCACTTTTCCTATTTGTATACAACTCTCTAATCTTATTAGAGTCGGTTCCAACATCTTACATGGTACACACCAATCAGCCCAGAAATCTACCAAGATTATATCATTCTTTGCAATCTCTTCTTTGAAATTTTTATCATTAAGTTCTATCATTATAAACCTTTCCTACAATAGTTATTGTATTAAAACTTTTTCAAAGCACCTTTCAAATGCTTTAAGTACATAGAATCATCATTTAGTTTTTCTAATTCAGCTATCTTAGCCTTAAGTTCTTGGATAGACTTCCTATTGACTTTTTTACTTTTTTCACTCTGACCAGGTTTTAATTTTTTCATTTTATATTCCTTTGATTTTAATAAACATCACCATTTTCATTTTTCTTTTTATCTTCGTAAGGAGCAGCAATTCTCCTATAGTTCTCTAATAGTACAAAAAGAATAGTACCAGCAATTTTTGCCAGATTTTCAAATTTTAACCCACCACATTTTTTGAGATAACTATTACATAATACGGTTATACAATAATCAAGATCTCCAGCAGATTCGATATCATCTCCTATTGAATTTAATCTTTCAAAAAACTTGCACCTTTTACCATTATCTATATACGGCATTTAATAATTCCCTCCCCTTATAAATGTTAATACATCATCTTTGAGAGCATCAGGTATTTTGTGAGATAATTTATGATTCCAACAAAACACCAATTCATAACCATTTGATTTGTTATGTGTTTCATAGGCAAAGTAACCACACTTACCAAGTTCAGTTATCTTGTTAATTATCATACCATCATCCATTCTCTCGTACCCCAAGGGGCCTTTACATACTGGGCATATATATTTCATTATTATATCTCCTTTCTATGAAAGTCCTTTTAACAGTATAGATCTTATAGTATTTTTATATTCGTCGTCTAAATCCATATTATCTATAAAGTTACAAAGTTTATTTAACGCATCTACCCGTCTAGTTTTAAGTTTTTTATACTCCTCGCTGTTTGGGCAACGGGATGTTTGTATAATTTCATAACTATCACATTTACATGTTAGCCCAAGACCACACTCGAATTCTTTATTTTCAGTAGCATCATTGCTATCTAATCCATTCCTAATTATTTCCTCAATTCTTGCATCTGATCCGCAATGAGGACATTTATCTATTTTTATTTTTTTGAGTTCCATTTTTTATCCTTTCAGAATAGATCCTCTCTTTATTACTGGATTATATAATTCAAGTTTTACCTTCCCTCTTCCATGACAGTTTGAACATACTCTATTTACCATTCTATCTTCATATGCATATCCAATATCAAAAAGAGATCCAAACATTGTCCACATTCTTGATCTTTTTCTATATCCAAAGGATCTTGGATTACATGATCTACACGGAACTTCTTTCCATACTCCAGTACCACCGCAAGCTTTACAAGGAATTTTATAATTTCTTTTTGTGGTATATATTCCATCTGTACAATATTTACACTTTAGTTTTACGGCTCCATGTCCGTCACAATCTGGGCAACCAACTCTTACTGATATAATATGCTTTTCATATTTTGTTCCATTACAAGTAGGACATGGATCATAGATATTTGTGATATCCTGATCTTCCAAATGCCACTGTTCTAATAAATGTTCTGGAATTTCTAAATCTATTTTAGAAGTCATATAAGATTTTAGTTTTTCATAATTTGACAATATCGATCTTGTCATAATCTCTGAATTGTCTTCATGTTCTACATCAGGATGATGTTTCATAATTAATACTCTAAATTTCTTTTTTAAATCTATTTCAGTAAATGGAAAATCTAAATCAAACATAGTTAAAGCTTTTTTAACTTCTTTTGATATATACATTTTTTATCCTTTCTATCATCTAAAATTGTTTTCTATATACTTATAGATATCAATATTTTCTACCATGTCTAAACATCTATGTACGAAATTATAATATTTTTTTATATTTTCTTCATTTATAGATACAAGATCCATAGGATAATAAGTAGTATTAATTTTTACAAATGTTTCATCTAAATTACAAACATGTCTTTTTAAAACGTGATATCTTATGTTTCCATTTTTAAATATATTAATAAAATCAAATATAACTCTATCAGAGGGTGTTCTATTATTATCTATACTATCTTTAAATTTCAATATCAGTGCTTCTAGAAAATAAAAATGATATCCTTCATCCAGACAACTAACAATATCTACTATTTCATGTTTTAATATTTTAGTATAATTATAAGCCTTATCCATTTGGTGTTCTGATGGACATCTTATAATATATACAATATCTCCTATTCTATAACTCATTCATTTCTCCCAACATAATTTAATTCTTTTTATATTTATTTTAACATGTGAACATTTGAGCAGTTTCATCGAAATCTTTAACAGTATTACGAACGCAATGTGAGCCGGCTTCACCGACAAAAATTACAGACCCATCAAAATTCTTTAAAAATTTTCTTAGTAATTCTTTTCGATGTTCGGAATAGATTAATATTGCTAGTAGAAAAGTTTTTACAAATATAAACCCGTATATAAATATTAACATGATAAATCTCCTTATTAAAATAAAAAGGTTAACTCATACATAACTAAAGCAGTATACATACCTAACATAATAGTTACTGAAAACCAATGCAGTTTATATCTATATTTCCACAATAGAAATATAAGCATTGGTACTGATAATAATTTTATCAATAGAAACACAATAGGATTATAATTTATCAAACATGCCATAATAGGATTTAATTATTTTGCCTTTCCAGCTGTAACCATTATGTAAGTAAAAATACCATCGAAAGAATTTAATAAGATAATCAAAATATACACAATAGGGTTATTTGTCAATTTCATCACCTCTACTTTCTTTTAGTTTCTTAATCAGCAATTGTATCAATGTTTCATATAAAATAGATTTTATAGAATCACTTGGTTCTGTTTCTCTTTTCTTCCATCTAATAACGGTAGACCTACTAGCATCAAATAAACATGCGAAATCTTCTTCAGACATATGTAACTCATTCATAATAATAGTAATAATTTCAGAAAAATTCTTTCTCTCAATTATAATTTTATCCATGTTAATTCTCCTTTAAAAAGTTAAAATAATAAGTACAATATATAATTTAATATATATAATAGAAGAGCATACAAAAAAATTATTGGGGGATGTTTAAAACATCCCCCGAATACATCTTTTGAATAGAAGGAATTATAAACACCTTCGCATAATAACCTCCTTGGGATTTACCCATATAAAAAGTTAATTATACGCTTCATTTTTGATGAAGCTAATCAATTAATAAAACTTATATTATATTATATAGTTTAATATATATAGTAGAACTTACTATTTTTCCAATAGTTCCTTTAACATATCTTCTATTCTGTTCAATCTCTCTTCAATTTCTGGATGTTTATGATCATGCTTGTCATCATCATTATTAGATTTTTTAATTACTATTGGCTCAGGCTTTTCTTCTGGCCATATACCATATAACATTCTTACTGGTGGTATAAAGTCTTTTGACATTATCACTCCTTATTTATAATTATTTACATTTGTCTAAATTTATCTTTGCTTATGTAAACTGTAATAGCTTCACAGTGTTGTAAAACCATAACATTTAAACCAGCATTTAAAATAGTATTGACTACACTCTGTAAACTTTCATCCTTTATTTCTGTACAATGAGCATAACCAGTTTTATCGTATATGGTTTTATCATATCCATAAAAATGACCTACATATATTTTCTTTGTTTCAATGTTATTTTCCATATTATTTTCTATTAAATGTTGTTCGGTCGTTAGTTTTGTAAAATGTTTAATATCTTTCTTTTCTGTTTCTCAAACTTATTAATCGCTGCATTCTTCTCATTTACCAAAGAAGAATTTTGTTTTCTCAGCGTATTAGTAAGGTTCTTTAATCTTTCAATTTCCTGCTCATAGATTTTACAATCGTTTGAATATGTGATATTATCTCTTTTTATCATGGCATCGTCCATAAACGATGATTGTATATCTATCATACAATATGGGGTAGATAAGAAATCTTGGCAAACATCAAAATTTTTCCAACTATCAAACTTTATATATTTCAAGATATTTTCTTCCCTACCAACTTCTCGCTTTTCATGATTACAGTCTATTAACCATAAGCATGACTCTTTTATCACATGTTGCCTAATAAACCAACTTCCAAAGTTGAAACAGGTTATATTTCCTTCGTCGTATTCACTAATAGCTGGTAAACTAGAATCTATAGATGTAATTTCTCCAAATGGTATATCAAAAAGCAATACTTTTTTAACTGTGTATACTCTTGTTATTTTAAATTGTGTCATTTTAATTCTCCTAATAATAGTTATATGTCAAAAACCCCTTTTAAGTGTATCAGCTATGGAAAAAGCTTCTGTTAATGTTATATTAAACTCTTTTCTTAATTCTCTCTTAATGGTAATATGTTTGGATCTGGGTTTCCTACAGAGTCCAAGTTTTTAATACTAGTTAGTTTTATAACAGATAAACACTTTCGAATAATACCCATTTCAAAACTATCTTCCTCAGACCCACCAACCCACCAACGATTTTTAGGGTGGAGAGACCATATAAGGTCTGTAATCTTTCTAAAAACATTATCTTTATCAGAATCATTTTTAATAGGAATGTTAATAATTTGTTCAACAACAATTTGCAAAAGACAAGTTGCAATACTATTTATATCAATATGTTCTGGGTCTAGTAAAAACACTTTTCCAATTATGATTTTTAGATCGTTTATCACATCAGTAATTTTATACCAATTTTTTGCATATAAAATTATGTGAGTATATTTGTTGATATTTTTTGATTTAGGTTTGAGTTCTGGGTCATTTTCACTTATTTTACCAATCATGCCGCGAGTACCATATATAACTAAGGCATATATAAACTTGTATGTTTTTAAATCAAAGGTTTTGCTATATATGATAGCGTCTAATCCTTTGTATATCACTCTATCCTCAACATTGAATTTCCCACCAGTAGTTCTGTAAGCATCTACAATATAAATTTTTTGAGATAACAGTTTTTCTCTTCGTTGCTTATTTACTTCAGATATATTTTGGGAAACTCTAATATCATCTTCAACTAGTTGAATAGAATTATCTATAGAATTAATTTTTTCAATAAATTTTTGATGGTTCATTTTATTACCCTCCGTTAAAATATTGATATAAAGCATCCTTCTTCTTTATCTTCATCATTATTTTCAGGTTCTGGATCAGGATTTATTTCTGGATCTTCATTTGGACAATCTATTACTCTATCACAGTTATTATCTATACCATCATTACATATTTCAGTAGCATCTGGATTAATATTAGCATCATTATCATTACAGTCATTAGAATAAATAAAGCCATCTCCATCCTTATCATAATTCAATGCACTAAATGCATCTATTCTACCATAACCATAAAATTCATCCCAGCCTATCAATCCAAGATCTACAGATGTATTATGAATAATGTTTCTGATATCTGTTAAAGTTCGAGATGGTCCTTGTGATAAAAGTAATGCAGTTAATCCAGTCACATGTGGTGCGGCCATAGAAGTTCCAGTATAAAACCAAAATCCAAATTCTAGGTCGTTAGGATCGTTTATAGTTTGTTGTAGAATAGCATCTCCATATCCATCTCCATCTCTGTCTTCGTTATCACCACCAGGAGCAGTAATCTCCAAATTAATACCATATTGAGAATAATCAGTTAAAACATCTTCAGAGTTAGTAGCACCAACAGATATAACTTCTGGATAAGCAGCGGGACAATCAACAATATTAACTCCAGTATTGCCAGTAGATGCGACCATAATAACATTATTATCATGAGCATATTTTATAGCTTCAGTTACTATTGGAAGAAACTCTGGAGTAATATCTGGTGAAAATCCTAAACTCATATTAATTATATTTGCACCATGATTAACTGCCCATTCAATTCCATCTGCAAGCTGAACAGAAGTTCCTTTACCTTCTCGATCCAATACTTTCACAGGCATAATTGATACACCATAAGCTATACCAGCTACCCCATAGTCATTATTTGTTGATTGACATATTGTTCCAGTTACATGTGTTCCATGCCCTCTATCATCATTTGCATGATAATCATCATTAACAAGATCGCGAGGATTACAAAAAGTAGTACCGACTAAATCAGGAGCCAATGAATATATATCATAATCCTCATAGGCTATACCAGTATCTAATACTGCTACTATAATATCAGAAGAACCATATGGGTTAATATCCCAAGCTGTTTCCATACCTATCTTTGAGAAGTTCCACTGATATCCATAAAGAGGATCGTTTGGTGCAGAATGTGATTGACATATATAATTCAAATGAGCATATTCTACAGACGGATTATCATTGAGATAATTCACTGTCTCAATTTCATTCATTTCTGATGTACGAACCCTTCTAATTCTGGTAGATTTGTTGATAATAGATCTTCCTATTGGAGAAATAACATTTCTGATCTCTTCCTGATTACATGTATCTTTAAATTTAACAATAACTTCTCCCTTAACATAATCTATCCCATTACTAATATTAATATCTTTGACTTGAACTTCTGCAAATGCTAATCTTGTAAAAATAACTATTAATGTTACGATAAAGATTACTTTTTTCATTTCAAATCTCCCTTATATTTTTTGTTTTTATATGTTATATAAGTAGAACTATGTATATTTTTAAAATGATCATAAGGTAGGACGGTATTTACTTTTTTCTCCCACGATGTATATACAACAATGATAAACATATCTTTAAACCTAGTTCTGAGTATGTATTGATATCCTCTATTAGGAACAAACTCTGATTTCAGCTTTGTGCCTTCCATGCAATGCTTACATAAATATCTATACTCTTCTATAGTTAAACATTTGTAATTATACCTTTCTCCCATCCTTTCTTTTGTGTGCTCATAACTATATCTAAAATCTTCTCTATCTTTCATTTTTTGTTCTTCTCCTTATAAATAAACAAAACATCATATTACAATCCTCATTTTAAAGATTAATAAATTCTAGCGTCACTGTTTAATATATATAATGGATAGTAACAAATTTCTTTTTTAGTTTAAATTATAGGAATAACCCTTTGAAATAGAAAATGGTATTTATAATAATCAATATCTTCATGCCAATGACCGCAATAGAATTTGTCATATCTAACTAGTGTTCTTATATGATCTAAAAATTTTGATGTTGAGTCATATTTCTCATCTGCGTTATGATATATCTGGTTTAATATAGATGTTGGAGCAGTATGTGTTAAAACATAATCCATAGCATTATTATGGTTTTTGAGATTATCGAGACCATAATATATTTCTTTATTATTAGGCTCTTCTTCTTTCCACCAACTAATATTCTCTATTCTATTATTTTTATCTATGCTATATGCTCCACCCATAACAAAGAACTTCTTTCCGTCTATAATATAAACTTCACCGCGTCTGAGATGATAAATAGAATCAGAAATTCTTCCAACATAACCTCCAAACTTTTCTTCAATTGTATATTCTTTATATCTTGGTAGATTTAAATTTGCTTCTATAATTTCAGGAGCTATCATACCAGATAACAATCTAAAATGATTTTCATGGTTACCATCTACAAATAGAGTGGTAAAATTTTTATTGTTTAACCAATTTGTCCAATACATCTCAGTCTTATCAGACTCACACTTCCACCAAAGACCAAAATCTCCCATGATAATAACATAATCGTTTTTAGTCATTGTTTTCTCTTCTGGAAAGTTTTTTGAATTTAATTTATGTATGTCTATGGGCATGTGTGTGTCTCCTGTTCCATAAATCATAGTTATCTCCTATTTTAAATTATATTTTTTACAAATGAGTCTTGGATCATTTATAATAATTTCATTCATTAATCTATCTATAATTGTATACTCAATGTCAGATTCAAATTCATGATCTTCAATTTCTTCTTCATCTATAAAATTACCACATAAGCTCTTAAAAGAAGATGTGGGTTTGTTAAAATCAAAATTATAATCAAGATTGGTAAGATAAGAATAGGCATCCTTAAAACTAAATTGTATATAAAATTTAGCATTTTTAATATTAAAAATATTGTTATTTATTCCATCGACATATTCATCAATAAGCATAGATAGAGGTATATATGTATCTAGGCGTCCGTTTATCGAAACCATTAAATAAACATACAAATTATTAAAAATTCTCTCATCTATAATTATATCATTATCCGCTGTTTTAAATTTTTCTAAACCATATTTTTTAATATAGTTTTGAAATATTGTTACAAAATCTATCCTAGTTATCATATTAATTCTCCTATTTTAAACCATATATAGCACCAAAAGAGTTACCATTTTTGTTTAAAAATATTTTTAAACAAAATATAATCTTATCGCAGTTAGCATCATCTGACTTATTTATTATATCATTAAATAATTCCAAACTTCCTATCCAATTTCTTATTAAATAAACATAAGAATTAGGTCTGACTTTTAATCCTTCCATTGAAACTCTTATCACATATCCTTTAACATCATGATACCACAATGAAAAATTTACTGCATAATTTCCATTATACACAACTTCGGCGTTTTGAAGATTGAAGCTTTCAGAATATAAATAAGAACCATACATTCTTTCGATAATATTATTATCAACAAAACAATCCAAAAATTCATCATATAACATAATATTCCTTTCGATATAATAGTTTACATAAAAGACAAACAAAAAAGAAAGCTAATTTAAATATTAACTCTCTTTTCAAAAAATCTTTTATACTACAATTCTTCTATAATATAAGTTCCAGACAACTTTACCTCTTTACCATTATCTATAAACGCAGCAGCATCGCCGTTCATCTCAACAAGAAATCTACCTTCCCATTCTTTGATAATTCCACCATTACAGTTATATAATGTCACTCTCCGTTTCAATCCAATTGTACCAGATTTGAAGTGTTTGATTTGTTTATTACAACCCTCACACCCGATGAAAGACATAGAGAATACAAGTAATAATACTACTAATAAAGATTTAAAACATTTCATGGTACTACTCCTTTAAAAAAAGATTAATAATAAGTATTATATTAATATTTAATATATATAATAGCTATCTGGTTAATTCCACCAAAGTATGATTTTCACCACTTAATTCCTCATCTATAATATTCTTAATGATATTCCAATCACCACCAGCCAAGCCAGCTCCAATTTTTGGGTATCCTATTCTTTTCCCACCGAACTTTGTTTTGACAATTTTAAAAACATGTCTAACAGCATTATAATCTACAAGAGGTTTTTTGCCTTTGTAATTGTACTGTGTATATCCATTAACAATTGTCAATTTGTGATTAAATAGTTTAATATTTACATATGTACCATTTCCTAATTTAGATCTTGCTCCATATTCTGATTTCCGATCTATTAAATATGCTTCTGGAAAATTTTCTTTTATAGATTTAGCTATTCCAGCTCCCATAGTACAAAAGCAATTACACCCATGTACTATAACATCAAATTCACCATCTTTGGCAAGATTTATCAAATTACCTTTAACTGTTTTCATTATTATCCTCCTAATCTATTTCTTACTTTAAAGAATATTTTATTTGCATTATTCCCTCTTTAGTAAATATAATCTCTAATAATTTATTTGTAATAGTCTCAATATCACAATCATGATTATCAATAGCATTCTCAATTTCATCTGTTAGGTTGTGATCGTCTACAAATATATAATACACACTTCCACGGGATTGGAATCCAAAAACCAATATAAAATCTTCAGTTTTCTCAATAAAAGAAATAGTAACACATTCTGATCCTTCTTGACAAAATGTACCTTGTTTGACAATATAATAATTATCATAAGACCAAATACTTTTCTTTATACATAAACCTTTATCCATGTATGGTTTAAGCAACTTTTCTAACATAATAACTCCTTTTAAATATTTTTAATTATAACTATCTTAATCCATATTTGTGACTCATAAAATTACGCGTATCACCAACAACTAGTTTGAATAATGTTTCAATGAGTCTATTTTCTTTTACAATACTTATATCATCAGGATATACAAAGTTAGTTATTTCTGAATTAAAATAAATACCAGACGGTTTAAATCCAAATTCTCTCAACACTTCTTCAAATATTTCTTTTTGTAAGAACCAATCAAATTGAAATTTTGTTCTAAAAATATCTATCTCTAAAAATAAGTCATTTCCAAATTTACCCAAGTTTATATAAGTTCTAAATCCAGATGATGTATATATGTACTCTAATTTGTGTGCAATCTCTATACCAAAACTTTTATAGAATGATATTATATCATCATTTTTATTTATATGTATATTCATTTAATAAACCCTCTCTATTTAAGATTGTATTTCTTAGCCATGATATCCTTTCTCTTATTAATCATAAAAAATATAAACGATTCTAAAATATCTGCTTCCAGTTTTGGTATATCAGTATCTTTATTAATAGTATTATTAGTAAAAAATATCTCCTCACCTTCCTCTGTAATTTCTATGTCCCAAAAATAATTATGTACTGATAATATATCAACAAAATCTTTTTTAGAATATATCCATTCAAATAAAAATGTTTCATCTTCAGCATAATCTTTTATAAATAGGAATAATCCTTCCTTGTTACCAACTCTAACAAGATCTATATATATATTGGCTGAAAGATAGCTATATATACAATTCATAGCCATAGGAAACGAATAATAATTCTTTAATTTAAATTTTTCCATGTATTCTTTTGTATTCATAATTTAAAAACTCCTTTTTCTTATTATATAATTTAATATATATAATGAAAAAATTTTTACAAAAAATAGGAGGAGTTTTTATACTCCTCCTATTTTATAATAACTACTAAAGAATACCAGCCAAAGTCAGAATAGTAATAACTCCTATGACAATCTGAAGGAAATTCATAGCTCTATTACAGTTGACTAAAGGCAATGTGTCATCCGAAACAATATTTAAAGAACAAGCTAATATAACAACATCATACCAAACATATAATACAAACATTATAATACCATGCATACTAATAGACATTTTAATCCTTCCGTACAAATAAACCAGTTAATATTCCAAACAACATCCCCACTACCCAAAACAAACATGGATCTTTAAATCCAAGGTAGTTTTCCATAATCGTTCCTATAATTGTACTTATCGCTATTATGATATATTGCATATTATACTCCTTATATATCAGTATTGTATAAAGGTCCTTCCCTAAAGGTAAAGAATGAATCCAATACAGATTTCAATTTAGTTAGAGATGTAAGAGAAAAATAACCATCTATATAATTCCTCTCCATAAACAACCTAAAATCATCAGTATTTGTAAGGCTGTTAAACTCGTATACAAATGCAAGATTTGTCTGGAAGTTTTCATCTTCGTTAGCAGAGATTAATAATTTAAAGATATCTTTCATTATAGGATTATCTTTGATCCTTTCGGGGAATTCTTTGAAAGAACAAATACAATCATAAATAACTGAGCTAGTATAATCTTCTTTTGTAGATAATCCTGATATAATATGATCAATTAATGATACTACAAAAAGTAATGCAATATATACAAGTGATGCTATTAGAATTATTAACATAAAATCTTGTAACATTTTAGATACCTCCTTAATATAAAAATATATTAAATTTTTTAAAAGTTAGAATGCAGCTATTCCAAGTGTTAATCCAAAGGTTGGGCCTGATGCAGTTGTTTTGAATTCAGAAACTTCTTCTATAGCTGAATTAGAAATTTTCTTAACATAATTTTGTTTGTAGTAAACATATCCACCATTTAAACCAAGTTCAACATTTTTACCAAGTATGAAAACCAAACCACCTTTAATACCAACTTGCCAACAAAGGCCCCAATCGCTTTTTTCAGAGGAAATATCTTCATCATAATCAATTGTGTATTGACCCATTCCAATTTAATTAAAAGTGGTTAATATTATTTTTGTTCATAAACATTATAAAATTTTCCAGAATGTTCTACTACTGTTTCGACATTGCTTGTAATTGGTTCTATAAGGATAAGTTTATCATCTAGGTAATACCCACCATCTTCAATAGCCTTTTTTATAAAGAATGAATCTACCTTAAATAATATTGCATTGTCTACTTTTTGTGTTATAAGACCAGTAGTTCCATAGAGAGAAGTAGAATCCAGTGATGATACTGAAAAATTTATATTATCTCCAGTATATGTATGAATTCTAACCCTGAATTTATTTGGATTATGAGAATTTAGAAGATGCTCAGGAACAGATTTTATGGCTCCTTTGGTGTAATTACGACCGTTCTCTTGAAATTCAACAATATATGTTAAGAAGTAATCATACCTATCTGGGCCAAGATAACTGTATTCTTTAACACTACGTTGAAGATTCTTATCTACAACTTTTACAATTACGCCATTATATTCTAACATATCTCCAATAGCAAATTTTCCAACCATTTTTAATTCTGGACTATCATCTTCAACTCTTTGTAAAAAACTTGAATTAGAATAAAGCTCTCTCATACAATAGTATATTTTCAAGTTACCACTATCAATTTGTTTATATACTATTTTTACAATAGATCCATTTATATCAATAAGCTCATTTATACAAAACATTCCTCCGATTTCTTTATATTCTTTCCATACATCGTTTAGGTCATTTCCAATTACAGTATATGCATCTTACTATGATCAGAGTGATTCATAACTTCTATATTATCTAATATATTACAAGTATGATCTCCATTTATATGATGAACTACTTCCTTTTTATGAGCGTGTATTGATTGCAACTCGTTGGTTTTCATTTGTTCATAACATTTACGAAGAGTAGAAAGTTCCTCTTCGATAGAGTTTTTCAAAGATGCTTTTTCACGTATTCTTTTCAATATAGAAGACAAATTTCCTGAAACCTTGGCTTCACGATCACCTAACTCTGAATAAGATTTTCTAAGATTCTTTATTTTATTTTTAAACTCTTCTTCATTAATATTTTGTTCTGACATTTTAGATACCTCCTTTGTAGTTTGTGATACATTGATTTCGTCTATCGTTTAGATAAATAAAATCAGCAAAATATAAAAACTTACAATCATCGAATTCAAAAGTTATCCATCCATTACCAACATCAGTGATATTTGTAGATTCATATGGAATATAGTTTTGTTTATTCTGCAATTGTTTTGTCGTATGTTCTTCCTTTGAAATTTTATTTGTTATTATATTACGCGCAACGATATTACCACTCATAACAACTAGGGATATTATCAATATGAAACATAAAACCTTTAAAGGTATTACAATTTTTGAAGGAATCATGATATATCTTTGCTTTTTAGAAGATCTTTCAACTATTGATCTATTGTCTTTCATTTATGTCTCCCTTTATTAATTAGAACTTATTGCTGATAAGTCTTCTTCAAAAAGATCATGAATATCTTCTCCAGTATCCAAATCTATAATATCATAAAGAATCATAGACTTATCATGACTTAAATTATAACCGGTAACTTTAAACGATTCATCCTTACCTTCTATTATGTTTCCTATCTCATATTTAATTTTTAAATTTGTCATTTTACCAATCCTCATCTTCTTCTTCATCTTCTTCATCTTGACTAGGATATACAGGCCATTCACCTTGTATCTGCCCACAGTTAAGACACCAAGTTAATTCTATATAATCACCTTCGCCTATTCCTATATCACCAGGAACATATCCATCAAAATCTTTTCCTTCTATGAAACCGTTATTACAATCAGATGTTTTTCCACTAATATTAGCAATTCTGTTGCTACCACACTGTTGACAACCCATAATTATTTACCTCCTTGGTTTAAACAATTAAGTGCATTTGTCAATGACGAAATTTTATTCTTTAAAGCTTTTTCTTTAGAATTAATTCTATCTTGTTTTTGTTTTTCTATTACTTCAGAGACTCTATCGGATTGATCTAGAACTTCCTTTATAGTGGCTTCAAGAACAACTAATTTTGGACATTCATGATCAGGAAAATTTTTCTTCCAATAAGTTACTTGTGCTTTTGCTGGTCCAACGGACGTATAAATTCTTGCTGTCTTTATTCCATCGACCCAACTTTTTCCACTACCAGAAAATCCTTTTGCTCTCATAAATTGACCATCACTATTCATTAATGCAAACAATTCCATTTTATTTATCTCCCTGTTTATATAGTTAATATCAAAACATGTTTTGCAATATTCAATGTAATAACTATTGTATATGGACTAAGAACAATAATTATAAACACAATACCAGCTATAAAATTTTTCATTCTATTATCCCTTTTTATAAATATTTATTTTAAGTCGTACTTCTTTTTTAACACATTCCTATAATTGACATTCATTTTTTTGCGAAACTGTTCCACGTTAAATAAATCCTCATCATAAATATTAGTAAAATACTTGCAACCACAATATGTTATTACCTCTTTATTAACTACAATACATGTACTTTGTCTATAATCTTCCCAAAAGTCTGTGTGAATAGATATAAGTCCACCTCTCCAACACATACCTTGATCTAATAAACATTCAATTACTCCTATGTACTCATCGATAGTTTTAGTGTTTATTGCAAACAAAATTTATTCTCCTTATAAATTAATTATTCTAAATGACATCTATATTGACCATAATGGCACACTGTATTATACTTACAACTTCTACAATTAGTACTTTCAAGAAGAATGTCTTTTATTATAATACATAATCGTTCCTATTTTATCTTAGATCATATTTTTTACCGAATGCATATTTTACAGGTATATTAACAAACTGCATAATCTCTTCCAATACTTCTTCATGGTTATCATTAACTTCGAAAATATCTCCTTCCATCGGTTTTCTATATAGGATATTTACATAGTCTTTTTTAAAACCAAGCCATTCGAAAGTATATCTTATCGAATTACAGTCAGGATATAAAACTATGGATAAGTATAATTCTGTTTCTTTTACTTTTGATAGTCTAATTAAATCAAAATAAGCAATATTAACATAACCTCTCTTGAAATTACATTTAGCAACATACCAAGGTGATTGATTTGGATTATAATAATTGAATAGGTTGTAATTTATAATATAATGGTTTATTATATCAAACATCAACTCTTCTCCTTATCTTAGATCATATTTTTTCTTAAATATATCTTTTCCATCATATATAACAAATTCCATAATCTCTTCCAATACTTCATCCTGTTTATATTTAACAATATAAATATTTCCTAATAGTCTATATTTATTTTGCAAAATATTACGAAAATCTTTTTCGTCGCCATACCATTTAAAAGTATATCTATATGGATTCCTATATGGATATAATACTATATATAAATACAATTTAGAAGATTTTGTATTAGTAATATTAATTAAATCAATATAAGCATGATGCCCACCAAAGTTATTAAAATTACATTGAACGATATACCTTGCGTTTTGATACATACTATAATGATTTACTAATGTGTAAATTTCTACATAATTATTTATTATATCAAACATCAACTCTCCTTTACCCAATAGTTATCAAACAAAATTATTTCAAATCATACTTTACCTTGAATTTATCTCTAATAATATCTATGATTTGAGAACTAAACTCTTCTGTACTGATTATAATTTTACCATAATGACTTTTGGCATACTCTTCGCTACAATATGTTATATAGTTATACTCTCTATCTTTTACATTAATAATAATATACATTTTAGACCTATAATCTTCCCAATAATCTTCATTGATACTATTACTACTATTACTCCAGAATATGTTTTGGTCTATAGCCCATTTTACTACAAACAAATAATTTTCAAGTGTAGGTGTATGTATACACTTAGTTTTAAACATATTGATTTCTCCTTTTTTGTATTATCTCAAACCATACTTCACACCAAACATATTGGCAAAATTACTTTTAGAAAAATTATAAAATTGTTCTATGGTTAATATATCCATTGTAAGATTATTTTTAGCATATATTTTACTACAGTAAGATATTACGTCTTTCATAATTATAATACATGTTTCATTAGAAAAACACTTCCAACGAATTTTATCAATACGTTTACATCCAGAAGCCCAAAATATATCTTGATTAAATGCCCATTTAATTACTTCTATGTAATCTTTTTGTGTAGGTGTGTGTACAATTATAGGTAGTTCATCTATTTTTATTGACATGGTTAATTTCTCCTATTAATTACTTCAAACCATACTTTAAACCAAAGCTGGTTTTAGTACATTTATAGAACTGTGTCATATTAATTGGACTCCTATTATAAGTAACTATGACATAGCCTACGCTACAGTATGTTACTACATCGCTAATTGTAATACATGTATTTTCCTTATGATTATCCCAATAATCTTCATTGATATTAGTATCTCCAGTTGCCCAAGTTATTTTTTGGGCAAGATACCAATTAATTACAGTTATATAGTCTTCAATAGTAGGTGTATGTATAACTGTATGAATACTGTCTCTATAGTATATTTTAGCTCTTAACATATTAATTATCTCCATATTTTTAATTATAAAATAATGATTATCTTATTAATATTTAATATATATAGTAATAAAGATAGAAACAAAATAAAAAAAGAAAGCGGGTAAATTAATAACCACTTTCTTTTTATTATTAGAGAGATAGATAAAATATTATATTATACTAACAATTTATTTTATCAAATGTTTTCCCTTCGTTACTGCATAAATAACAGGTACAGTTTTGTAAATACAAGACTGTAGGTCTTCTATTAGAATCCATATATTGTAAAACAATTCTTACATAGAGTTCTTTAGTCGTACACGTTGGATTAGTTATTACTTTAAAATCAGATCCAGGAAGTTCTCTAGATATGGAGTCTCGTTTCGCATCATTCCTATATTTAATGTAAGATATTTCATCAAATACCCAACAATCATAATTTGTTTCATAAGCTTTTCTTTTTACTTTTAATATCATTTTAAGTCTACCTTTTTATATAACTAATCCATATTCACTAACTCAAAATATTCATCGCCTATCTTTACAGTTTGCATAAAATTAGTAGTAGGTTTAACTCTAATGAGACGACCATTAAAATAAAATGCTCTCTGTTTAATGATTATACTGGAATAATAAGAACTAAGCTTTTCTACCATACTTGGATTTGCATCTTCACCAGGAGTATAAAAGGTTGTGCTAAATTCCATAAGTTTATCTATTACTAATACAACTACTCTACCATCAGTTGAACCATGTGTATAAATACAAATATGTACATCATCCATTTCCAGATTGTTAGTGACTGGTGTAGGATTAGTTGGATGGTTTTCTTTTTCACTAGCCAATATTATATTCAAAGTATTTCGTAAATCTGTAAGTTTAAGTTGAGTACTTTGTATAGAATGTTTGGTTGTTTTAATTTTGTGTGCCAATGTATATATACCTTGGTTCACCATATCAATATCTTCCTGAAGTCTTTTTCTATAATTCACAATAGTCAGATATTTTTCAGAATCTATTTTAAACTGTGACTCCAAATTTTTCAGTGACTCTTCTTTTGATTTAATGGTTTTCTCTATGTTGTTTTGGTTTATCATTATCAATACCTTTCTTGTTCATGGTTTGAAGTTAATATCCATTTTAAATACTACTTTTTATATATGTTTAGAGAACAATCTGTTCCAATATAAAGGTTTAATTTACATCGATAATTTGTAACTCTGGGTATTCCAATCACAAAAATAGTTTTCACCAATACCTTCTTTTTGCAATCTTACATACTGGTCATTGAAATAAAAACCACCTTGTTTAATAGCTACATCTATATAACTCCTATGCATATTAAAAAGTACTGTAGGAGTCACAACTTCGCCATATGTATTGATGCGTTTATGGGCTGCACAATGTATACTATTATTAGCTACTAATACCCAAGCATATCCTGAATCTATTACATGTACATATATTTTTATATAAGCATTCATTTTATAAATCTCCAATCTTGATTGTTATAGGGTTTTAATTCTTTTCATAATTATACTATGTACTTCTAACCTTTTAACATTATTATCTTTGTTAAAGTTGCATCACGACTGTACACATATCCATTTAAAACGAATTTCTTATCTTGGATTATTCTATCCAAAAGATCTGTATTAATACTCCGTATACAATCAGGTCCTATATTTGGATAACCTGATTTAACATCGACTTGAACTTGATAACTAATTAAGGTTCCATTTGCAATATAAGAAGTTAATATAATACTATGACTCCCTTTGTTAATAACATCTATGTTTACCAATGAGTTTATAGCTGACATAATAAATCTCCTTTCAAAAGATTAATAATATCTATCTTATCAAGGTTTAATATATATAGTGGGAGGGTAATGACGGACATTATAGGAGGAAATAATATCTGGGAAAAAATAGGGAGTGGGGAGGAATAAGATCGGAAACCAATATAAGGTAAAAAATTTTCTAAAAAAATATCGAAGGGCAACTAGCTGTGGGCAAAAACCATATAGGAAAAAAATCTTCCACCAACGAGAGTGTGAACCAGTCTGCCCCTTGTAGCGATTATATTCAAAATTGTTCAAGTGTTTTGCCTTCCATTGGTAATCGCACTTAAATGTGATCAAGCCGTTACCATTGGTATTTTTCGATTTTTTCACTAAATTTGGCCAAAATATCGATTTTGTGAAAAATCCGTTATTTTCTTATTTTTATCAAATTTTCATTTTTTGACATTTTTGACGAAATTTCTATTTTTATAGAAATGAAGGTTTCCTCAGAATCTCGCAAAACCCTCGCAAAAATCATAAAAAACCTTAAAAATCATTTTTTCATAATTTTGACAAAAAAATAAAATAGGTTTTGTAAAAAGGGAGGAAATTAATTCCCCCCTTTGTATTGCATCTTTTATAATTATCATCTAAACATTATATTAAGGCCAATGCATACATTTCCCCTTTTAAGGCTTATTATGACTGGGTTAATAATAGAGAAAATCTATTGGTCTTAGACTTTCTCTCCTGTTAATTAAAGCTGACTGCTAAATCACTTTAATAGAAGCATTAAACTTTTTGAAATGTCCTAATAGATTCACAGGGTATCCACCCTTCCCCTAAGCTTAAAAAGGATCTTTTACAAATTCTTTCTTGGTTCCATCTGTGTAACGAATTCTCACAACTTTCTTACCATTGACATATGCTGTTTCTGAGCTTTCAATTTCTTTTTTGTCTTTTGTATCCATGATATTTCTCCTTTGGCTATATTGTTAATGATTTGTTGATAATTAAAACTAGCTCAAAAGCTTATATACACCTGCTATTATACAAGGTACACCTATTACCAAAGCTACTGCAAAATAACAAATTGCGTTTATTGTTTGTGCGTTTAATATTGTAGGCATTTTATATCTCCTTTATATATTAAAGTTTATAATAATTCTCTATTCTATTTATGTTTAATATATATAATAGGAGTCTATATTTCAAATTACCAGAACTTTGGTTTTCTTATAAAGAGATCTTTTAAAGATGGTCTAAAACATACGAAACGGCTCAATAATGAAAAAGGCCACACAATACCAAGAAACATTGTAATCTTCATATCTTGCCAATAATCTTCTTTTGCAGTTGGTGGATAATAATTTTGATAATATGAGAAACATAAACCATATACATATACAGCAATTATGATATAAATAATAGTTATTATAATATTATTCATTTTATTATACCTTCCTTTTTTATTTTGATCCAGCTATAGGAAAAGTTGATAAAGAGTAAAATCTGATAATTTTTCGATATAGCTATAACTATGAGGACAACCGTAGTAAAAATGTATCAAATTTTTACGTGGTTTTTAAAACACCGAAAAATGTTAGTAAAATCAATAGACGGATTTGATCAATTTTCCCCTATGGGTGATTGAAAAGTTTTTCTTCTTCTTTAAAAAAATCAATTCCTTTTTTATCTTTTATAAATTTGAATAAAAGATATTCTATTGAACCTTGTCCTACATATTTGGCTATGTCTTTATCTTCTTTATTGAAGTATTCTGATAATTCTAATAAATCTTTATATGTTAGAGTAACTATAGTTTCAGGCATTTTTTCTCCTTTTATAATTTTGATAGAAGTTCAAAGAATGCATCTACATAATAAAATACAAACTTGACACATGCATCTATTGTAACAAACATCTTATCAATAACTCTATATATTGTATTAAACATTTTTCCCCTCTAATTAAAAGATTATAGTAGTTTATTATTTTTAATGTAACATATTATTAAAATAAAAGTTGTGTCTTAAATCGACGATTTGGCCTTATTTTTTTGATTTTCTTTTATTAATGCATTTCATCAGTTGAGATACTTTCTTCATTGCGGATATTTATTTTTGTTTCCTCTACTCCATTAGTATAACCGAAATAATAACCTATGTAATATACTAAAAAAGACCATAATACAGAAAATATAATTGATAGCATTTTTATTTCTCCTATAAATAAATTGGTGAATGTTGGTTGGTAGATGCTTCGGTTATGAAACTATCTACCAACCTTTTTCTAATTATATTACTATTTAATATATATAGTTACTTTCTCCATAAGCTCAATACATCTACATTACCATCGAATTTGCCTAAATTCTCTTTTATGTATTTATGCAAAGTCTTTTTAAACATATGAAACTCTTGATTCTCGTATTGGTCTCTTAAAGGATTAGCTGGATTATTCATAGCAGTTATTAATGCTAATGATTCTTCTACTAAATCTGTAGTGGTTTGATCTAATGGATCATCTACATTGTCTAATACTTCAGGACAATAATGACGAACATAACAAATAAAACCTAAAGCCAGAGCTAAATCATCATTGCCTCCAACATCAGCTTCTATACGACGAACTTTATCAGTAAGCCCTAATAGCTCCAATGCTAATCTAGATGATTTTACCATATCTGGTCTTTCACATACATAGTGATATAATGCATCTGTTATCAATGGTCTAGTATGTGTATTTGTGTTTAATCCATATGTAAATTCATGATCACTTCCCTTTTTAGGAAACGCTATAATATTATACTCATACTCTTCGTCATACATCAACGATTCTCTAACAACATCTCCCATAGAATTGTTTTCTATAATGACAATGTTGTGAGGACACATTTTAGCTATTAGTTTTACATATTCGGCGAATTTTAAAACAGCAAGTTTACCTTTAAATTCCATTACTTGGTCCATGGTAACATATTCAAACACTTCGATAGCAGAAAAATCAGTTCCACCAGCTTCTGAAGCCGTATCCACGCCAATCATGTAAAAAGTATTTTTACTGATTTTTTTGAACTGATGTATCGACAATTTGTCACGTAAGGGAATGACTGTCGCTGGGCTAATATTGACTTCTTGTAATTTTTCCTGCACATCCTCCGGGAATAGGGTGTGTTCAGACCCTATGAACTTCAACTCCAACTCCTGAGCGATTTTCCGCCTGTCGTTGTGTAAAATATCGCACTGTTTCTTGTACCAATCTGGATCATTCACAAATGCAGGAATTTCCTTCCAGTAGATACGATGTGCTTTGAATAAGCTATCTTCTTCTTGGGCATTACACCATGCTTGATAGAAGAATTTTCCGCGCCCTTCGGTTTTATTTGGTGTACTTAATACTATAGTACCAAATGGAATACCTTTAGTTTTAGCAACATCTTGAGCCTTACTTAATGATGGCGCTACTGATGTCCATGCTTCAGATAAATGATTTATAAATGCAGCTTCGTCTACTATAAGCAAAACTATAGATTTACCTCTAAATACTGCTCCTGGATTATGCGGCGATACTGCTGAAGCTGTAAGTTCACAACCATTAGTAAAAATAGACGATCTAACACTTTTATGTTTATATTCAGGCATCATCCATTTTGGCAGTTTGTCAATCATATTTTGAGTTTTACGTACAAAATCTGATGCTTCTGCTCCATCCCTAGATATAATTCCCATTACACAGTTCTCATAGAATACAGATATAAAAACAGACATTATCTGAGACATAGTGGAAAATCCAGTTTGTCTTGATTTTAACAAACATAGATGGTGATCTTCTAAGAATGATTTTAATACCTTTTTTTGGGGCTCATATAGCTCTATATGCTCATCGCCGCCAGGAGTTGGTATCATTATACAATCTTCTGCAAACTTGACTATATCGCTCTTATATGTTAAGTATTGCTCGGCATATTTTAATGTCTTTTTATTCAATTTAATAGCCATTGTCAGTCCTTAATCCTATAAATATTTATATCCTTCTTTTTTGTGCTCTAGTCTATACTTGATACTCTTAAAAGATATATTTCAACATTTCTACTATTAGTTCTTGTTTAGTTTCTACTAGTATATTCTTTATTGTACATTTATTTACATTATCATATACTATTAAGCCTATATTACCATCTTTAACATATTCAACATGGATATCAACATCTCCATAATCAAATGTTAGTTTTATTGTATCATTCTTTTCTTTATAACCCCAATTGTATAGAGTTGGTTCTTTTATACCATTTTCTCTTGCTACAGATACAAACGATTTAACATTATCTATGAGTTTTTGGTCCACTATATTTCCCCTTTTTAATTAATGTACTATCTATCTTTTAAGATTTGTCCTCTAATATACTGACGCAGTTTTTTGAATGGATTATATATATTAAATATTGATAGTAATATTATTAATTTTTTATAAAGGGAGATATAAAAGATGTCAAAAAAGCCTATACCTATATTGAATGTTTTATTAATATTTTATTTGAAAGAGAAATCTAGGATAGTAGAAGAATTAACAGGCATAGCTTTAGTAAATGAAAAAGATATTAAAGAAGTCTATACGTGGTCTGAAGAAATGATACATAAATTCTTTAGAGGTCTAGATGTAACTATTAATGGTCCAGATAAGGATATATGTCCATGGTGTACACATTTCTATGGTGATGGCAAAAGATTATGTATAACATGTTGTTATGGACGTAGACATGGTAACTGTATAGAACATCTATATGGTAATCCTTTTACTGATATAGGTCTTAATTATGAATCTGATTATGGAAA
>Ga0307377_10000768_pt1 | contig 42311 bp, 42 predicted proteins | sample TR3MG_FD_202535 | JGI IMG/M metagenome (GOLD analysis project Ga0307377, IMG submission 202535) | Soil microbial communities from Risofladan, Vaasa, Finland - TR-3 | ecosystem: Environmental > Terrestrial > Soil > Coastal area > Acid sulfate soil | place: Finland: Risofladan, Vaasa | collected...
GAGATCGTGGCGCGTGAAGAGAGCGAAAACCTCACGCGTCATGAGATGCTCAGTCTGGTGCCCGGACTCTTCCTCGCCGGGCATGAGACGACCGCCCAATCACTCGCCATGGGGCTCCTGCACCTGTTATCCGATCGACGCCGCTGGTGGGCGTTGGTCGACGATCCCAGCACGATCGACTCGGTGGTCGAAGAAATGCTGCGCGTCGACAGTCCAGTGTTCGGTCTGTGGCGAAATGTCACCGAGGATTGCGTAATCGCCGGCGTCAGTGTTCCGGCGGGCAGCCGACTGTACCTGTCGTACTGGTCGGGCAACCTCGACCCAGCTCGGTACGACCACCCCAATGAGATAGACGTGGCCCGGGCAAATCGACTACACCTTGCCTTCGGTCGAGGGGTTCACTACTGCATCGGCGCTCCGCTCGCGCGCATGGAACTCCGCGTGGCACTGACCGCGCTGGTGCGCGACTTTCCCGACTTGCGCCTCGCCGCTGAGTTCATCCCGACCTATCGACCACATTTCTTCCTGCGCGGTTTGCAGGAATTGCGAGTGGACTCGACGACGTACTTCATCCGGTAATGACGCCGAATGGGCCCGTGACCACCCTTGGAGTTCTCGTGGGTCACACCCTATGAGCACGAAGACTAGGGCCAGACGAGACTTTCACTGTAGGAATAGTCACCGAGGGCGGTAGGGTGAGGTCAAGTCCGGCTTCCGGGCTTGGGTGCGCCAGATCTGGATCCCGTCGACCATCCTCGTGTTTCTTAGGAGAGCCTTGATGGCGACGAACGAAACCTCGAGCGTGACCGGCGCCACCACGATGATTCGCGGAAGCCATGCCTGCTGAGCGCCTGATGGCCATCTTTGAACTCATGGCGCACCACGAGCGAACCGATGGCGAGCGTGGGGTTCTGTGCCTGGTCGCCGCCGATGTCCTCCAACTCAGTGGAGCCGCAATTGGTCTGGTGCCCGAAGGCCAGCGATTGACAAGCTTCTGCTCGAATATGCATGTGGCGCAGTCGCTGATGGATCTCGAGATCACGCTGGGCGAGGGACCGTGCACCGACGCGGCCGCCTTGGACGAGGTGGTCGAGGAGGGTGACCTCCGATCATCGTTGAACCCCCGATGGACAACGTACGTGCCATCAGCGCTCGAGTTGGGTGCCCGCGCGGTCTTCGCGTTCCCACTTCATATTGGTGTGATTCGGATGGGCGCGTTGAGCTGCTTCCGTGATGAGCCGGGCGAACTGACGGTGGCCCAGTCAACCGACGGCCACCTGATGGCGTCGGTCATCGCGAGGTCGCTGCTGGCATTGCAGGCCGGAGCTCCCTACGGCGTCCTCTCACAGTCACTGCAACGCGAAGCGATGTTCGACTTCTCTCTCCATCAGGCGGCCGGGATGGTTGCCGTGCAAGGCGCAATGACCACTAGCGACGCCCTCATTGTCCTGCGAGCGAGGGCATTCGCCATCGATTCGCAGCTCGCGGACGTCGCGGTCAGCGTGATCACTCGACGAATGCGCTACGAACCAACCGATCAGTCGTGGCAAGCGATCAGGCGATGAACACGGTGATGATGCCGATATCATCAATTCCACCGATACCATCGGTCGGGTTGGGCACCTCACCTTCCTGGAAGGGCAACACACGATTAGTGGATAGGCTGCACAATGGCTAGAGAGTCGCTACTTGTGACCACATTGGTGGAACTCGCCGACAATCTCGTTGGCAACTATGACGTCATCGAGATTCTGACGATGCTGAGTGACCGTTGCGTCCAACTCGTCGATGTGACCGCGGCTGGCGTGATGCTGGCGCAGCCTGGTGGTGAGTTGCAGTTCATCGCCTCATCGAGCGAGTCGATGCGAATCATGGAGTTATTCCAGATCCAGACCAATGAGGGGCCGTCGATGGACTGTTTCCTCGACGGTGCGGCAATTGTGAATTACACGCTCGCCAATCCCGACGCGCGCTGGCCCCAGTTCACGCCGCAGGCCATCGCGCAAGGATTTCGCACCGTGCATTGTCTGCCGATGCACTTGCGGGGGCGCACCATCGGGGGACTCAATCTCTTCTGCAATGAGTCGAGCGTGCTCGACGGCGACGACATCTTCGCCACCCAGGGCTTGGCGGACATCGCGACCATTGCCATACTTCAACACCGGACGTCGCTCGACGCCAAGACGTTGAACGACCAACTCGGCTTCGCCCTCAACAGCCGCATCGTCATTGAGCAAGCCAAGGGCATGATCAGCCAGGCCGCCCAGTGCGACATGGACGCGTCATTCGAGCGCCTGCGCGCACATGCGCGCAATCACAACCAGCGTCTCACCGAGGTGGCTGCGTCCATTGTGCAGAGTTCAATGCTGGTCGCCGACCTCGACCTTCCAGTGAAGAAGTGAACTGGTCGAGGTTCGGAACCTCGAGAGGTATTCAACGCCAGCACTAGGTCCGAGTGTTCAGAATCAACGCCGTGAGTCGGCACGCCAAGGTGGTTGACTTGTGAATAGATTCGCAACTTGTGGGCCATTTACTGAGAATGACGACGTTTGCTCGGTGTCACGCCGTCGCGAGCCAGGAAATCGACGGTCACAACTGACGAAACCCACGGTAGGGTCCACACCAGGACGTCAAGACCTCGCCTCCTTCTCACCTGACCGTTGGTCAGGGAATAGTGAAGAGAGTGTGAAATGGGTCTTCCCGGAATGGTACTCAGTGCCATCGCAACCGCCGCAGGGGCAATCATGTATTGGGCCATCACCTATCAAGGTTCTGGATTTCGAATATCCACTGTTGGCGTCATCCTCATGGTCGTCGGAATCTTTGGTTTCGTTACGTCGGCCGTCGTCTTTGGCGTGTCGCGCGGATCGATTGGCTCTAATAGGCATTCACTCGACCGCGAAGTGACCGACACGCAGGGAAATACGAGTTCGGTTCATGAACAAAGTAAGTGATGTACTCCTCGATCACGAGGAGTCGGTGGCCGATCGAATCCGGCGCGAATTGCTGAGCGAAGTCGAAGAACTTCGTCTGCGGATGGAGGACGAGACAACCTACGCCCGTCGCGGGTCGTACTGAGCATGCGGATCAAGTCCACCACCGTAATCGTGATCCTGCTCGTGGTCATCATCTACCTAATGGTGCGATGACGGCTCGAGTTTGACAGCGCCAGCCTCGCGTCGTCCGATTGGGCGGTGATCGGCAGCGTGGTCACCGTACTCCGGCGTAGGTCGCGGGGCTGATGGACGACATGTGGTTCGATCGCTACGTCGTTTGGACGGATTTCGCCGCAGTACCGAATTCACAGTCTGGCCCTTCGCAGCGCAACTGAGACGGCCGCCTATTGGAAGGTTTCAAGATGACTAGGACACTGCGCCATGCGGCGGCTCACTTCAAGGAGTCCCCGAACTGGGGGACGCCGAACCTTCGTCGACGGTCGCCGTGGCGGAGTCGGCCGGTTTCGGGCGTGGGATGGCTCTCAGCGGCCCGACATTGGAGGGCGGCTCCATCCAGCCACGTGCCGGATGATCCAACGCCGGTGCATCGCGGCCGGTAGGGCAATGCACGCTGCCATACGGGACATCGCGAACTACCGGGTTGAGGCTCCGCGGCCGCGAAGTGCGATCCCACCCACTCGCTCGAGCCCGCGGCGGGCCTCGCGTTCGGCGACCGCGTTTCGCTGAGTTCGCAACGAGAGAAAACGGCGAACGGCCCCGGCGTCGATTGCTGTGAGGTCGCGTAGCGCCCAGCCAATGGCCTTGGCCACGAAGAACTCTGGATTGGCCCAGTGTCGATCACAGAGCCCGATCACCCGGCCTACGTCAGTGTGCTCCTTCCAACCTCTCTGGTGCCCCAACGCGGCACGAATGAGCCAGAGATTCTCCGACTCAGACCATTGATCAATCAGATCATCGTGGTCGTAGCGGCGAGTGAGCGGACTCACCGCCACCGAGACGAAGCTGTCAACCGTGTCCCACCAAGGCTTCGTGTTCAGCAGGCGCGTGACATAACGAGGACAGAAGTTCTCGTTCGCCACGTCGATGTACCGATTGACGAGGTCGGCGGCCGCATAGTGACATTCGCGCGTTTCCTGCGCCATGAGATCCAGCGATGCTCGCCCCAGCTCGGCGCTGGATGGCGTTCGAAGATCGCGCCATTCCACCCGAAGGACCCGCCTGCGGGGTACGGCTTGGACTCCAAGGAACGGCGCGACATGCTTCATGTACGACTGCATGGCCGCGCTCTTGGAGGGGTCGGCGACGCCTTCGAGCGCCCTGCGCGTGCGCGACACTACGTCCTTCGACCAGGAGCTCACCCACTTACGATACGTCGACACCCTGGCCCGAACACCTGAACCTTCCATCCGGTTTGACGTTGCGTCCAGTGTCAACGGTGCGGGTTACGCTGAATCCGCGCGTGATGAGGACTCAGCGAGGGGGCGTCAAGGTTGGTGGGGTGACATTGATGCCCCGGAGCTCTCATTCTCGAAGTGCTGCGCGCAGTCACCGCGGCCATTCAGTCACGCGGCTCACCGTTAGCCCGAATCGAGATGTTCGACCCCATTTTCGGTGGGAGGTGGCGGCTATCCGGTCGTGAGTCCGCTCGACGAGTAGTGAAGCCAGACCACTGGACATCGTGACAATCCGACGGAACGTTCCGGAGGTCCGCCGTATACTGCCGCTCATGGCGATACTTTTCTGGTTGGTCATCCTGCTGGTCTGCATCTTCGCTGAGATTCACACTCAAGCCTTCGTCGCGGTCTTCATCGCAGTGGGCTCGATCGTTGCCTTCTTCCTCGCGCTCGCGGGGGTGCCATTCGCGGTGGAGGCGGTCGTCTTCGTAGTTGTGACGGCCCTCACATTGTTTACCCTGCGCCCTACCGTCATGCGCCGTTTCGCGCGAACTGATGTGGTGGACCTCACCATCCCCGCCCCGAGCAGTCTCGCCAACATGACAGGCTTCGTCGAGGAAGTGGTGGGCGACGAGGGACACCCGGGTCGGGTCAAGATCAAGGGCGAGTCGTGGCGAGCGGTCACCGATCGGTCGGTGCCCATCGCGAGCGGTGCTCGGATAATCGTCACCAAGGCCTATGGCACGACCCTGTGGGTCGAGCCGACCGAGACGGGCTAGGGCCTAGACGCCCGGGGTCGTGACCGCGCCGGGCACGTCGTTCATCACGCTCTTGATGGCCTGCGCGGCGCCGAGCAAGGCGGCGCTCTCGGCGGGGATGATCAACTTGGTGTTCTCGCTCGCGGCGAACTTCGCCAGCGTGTCGAGCTGGAGGATCGCGATCAGCGACGGGCTCGGGTTCTGTTGGGCGATGGCGGCGTAGACCGACGTAATGGCTTGGGCCCGGCCCTCGGCCTCGAGGATTTGCGCCTGTCGCTGGCCCTCGGCACGCAGAATCGCCGACTGTTGGGCACCCTCGGCTTCTTTGATCGCGGCCTGGCGCTGGCCATCGGCGACGTTCACAGCGGACTGCTGCTGGCCTTCGGATTCGAGAATCCGCGCGCGCTTCTCCTGATCCGCCTGCTTCTGCAACGCCATTGCCTGGAGGATCTGCTCCGGTGGGGTGATCTCGAGCACTTCGACTCGGTTGATCCGCACCCCCCACTTGTCGGTCGCCTCCTCCATCTGGGTCTGGAGCAACGTGCCGATCCGCTCGCGCTGGGAGAACGCCTCGTCGAGGGTGATACTGCCAAAGACCGCACGCACCGAAGTGCGCGCGAGGTTGTCGACGCTGACGAGGTAGTCCGAGTTGGTGAAGAGCGCGAGGCGCACGTCGACGACCTGGCTGAAGATGGTCGCGTTCACGATCACCGCGACGTTGTCGCGCGTGATGACTTGCTGTCGATCACCGGTGCGTGGGGTCTCACGCACGTCGATGATCCGCATCTGCTCGATGAAGGGAAAGATGAAGGTTAGGCCCGGATTCTTGATGTCCTTGAACTCACCGAAGCGCGTGACCACCCCCTCGTAGCCCTGTTGGACGATTCGCACCGACTTAACGACCACCGCGATGACCAGCAAGACGACGATCGCCGCGATGATGGCGAGAACAATGCCCATGACCATGAGGCCTCCAGACCTAGACGCCACCGTCGGGTACCGAACGATGTCACGTAAGCGGAGTGTACTGGTGAACCGGGTGCCTGATCGGCTGGGTGAGAATCGTCTTCGGTCGACGGTCACTCGTGCGAACCGTCAACCTCTTCGCTGTCCCGGTCGGGGTTCTCCTTCATCAACGAGGGCGGATTCAAGGGGTCAGCGCAACAAGCCGGGCGAATTGGTTCAGTTGGTCAAGGCAAACCGGTGGGTCCACATCGGACACACGCCTTACGATCTTGTTCGGCGGACCAGCAGCAGGCTCGCGCCCAGTAGCAGCGCCGCGCCCGCGAGGTAGAGACTGCCCTCGAGGAACTGCAATTCCCAGTATCGATTGTCAGTCACGTACAGCTCGACGTCGTGAAGGCCGAGCTTCCTGAGACACGCCGCGTATCCATTGGGACTGGTCACATTCGACGGGCACCGCATGGCGGCGTTGAGCCACGGTGTCTCTTGGCCCCAGGTTGGGAGGGTGTTGCCGTGACCGACCGGCACGTAGCCACTGAAGATGACCCACGCGTTCGCGGGCGCCATGCCAGTGGGTGCGCCGACTGTGACATCCCCCTTCGTGATCGGTGACACCGAGAGGGTTGTCGAGCGCAGCGGCACGAGGTTCGTTCGCACGTCGGTCTGCATGACCCACGGGATGAGTACCATCACCGCTGCACCGACAGCGACGGTCCAGCCGGGACGCCGCAGGATCGTGCCGACGACCGTCGCCACGGCGAAGGCGAAGACGCCGGTCGCCAGCGGCATCCAGCCGGCGTAGGTGAAGCCATTCGTCGAAAGCCGCGGTGTCCACTCCGAGGCGCTGAGCCACCACGAAATCGTCACGCAGAGCGGAATCGCGAGCAGGGCGAGCGACCCGAGTCCCACGGCGACCTTGGTCATGAACCAACGGCCCCTCGTGATCGACTGGGTCCACGCGGTGCGCACCGTATTGCGGTCGACCTCGCCAGCTACCGTGTTGGCGCCGAGCAACAGTCCGAGGACCGTCGTGGGCAGTACCGCAATCCAATGGACATAGACGCCGGAGCCGACCGCGTTGAGGTATTCATTGTTCTGCGCCTGACAGAAGGCTTGGTACTTCGAGGCGAAACCGTTACCGCCGTGGCAGGGCTGGCCAAGCCATTGATGGCGCACCGCTTCGATGTGGAGTCCGTTCAAGATGGCGTAGGCGATGAGGATCAGACCCACGGCCACGAAGAAGAGGTAGACACTGCGCTGCAGGCGCCACGCCATCCACGTCACGAGATTCCTCCACGAGGAGAAGGGGCGGAGACGTGAGCCTGGGACGAGGCGGAGTCTGTACCGAGTCGCAGATAGGCCATGATGATCTCGTCCAATGTCGGTTCAGTGATGCCCCACGCTTCCTCGACGAGGGGCAGGGTCAGACGGACCAGGTGCGTCACGTCGCGGCTGCCGATCCGGGTGTCGATGACGGTGACTCCGTCGGGTAGAGCCGGCGTGCTCGACGACGATGCGCTGAGGAGTCGGTGACTCTCCACGACGAACTCCAGATCGTCGTGGAGAACGACCTTCGAGTGCGACAGGATGACGAGGTAGTCGCAGATCGATCCAACGTCACCAAGCGCATGCGTGGAGAGCACGACACTGGTGCCGCGCTCGGCGACCTCGCGCATCAAGAGTCGCAACAGATCTTCTCGGGCGACGGGGTCGAGCTCGGCCGCCGGCTCGTCAAGGATCAGAAGTTCCGGTTGCTTCGCGAGGCACATCGTGAGGGCGACTTGGGCCTGTTGGCCGCCCGAGAGGCTGTTCACTCGATCGCGCAGTGAGATGCCCAACTGGTCGATGTAGGTGTGGGCGGTCGTCATGTTCCACGTCGGGTTGGTCCCCTCTCCGAACCGGAACATCTCCTCGACCCGGAAGCCCCGGTAGAGGGGCCGCTCCTGGTCCAGATATCCCACGCGCTTGAGGAGAGGGGCGTCGTTGCCGCTCGGTACGTCACCGAGGACCCTGATGACCCCGGAAGTGGGGCGCGAGAGCCCAGCCGCCATTCTCAGCAAAGTCGACTTCCCCGCGCCGTTGGGTCCGACGAGCGCCGCGACCTTGCCCGATGGGATCGAGAGAGTGCAGTCGCGCAGGCCCCATTTGCGGCCGAAGCGCTTGGCGAGACCAATGGTCTCAACGACCGGTGTCGTCATGAGAGCACCCGCTCGTCACGGCTGAGGATTCGACGAAGGAGCTCGAGCATGTCATCCTCGTCGAGGCCAGCGGTTCGTGCGCGCTGAGCCCAGAGCTGCAACTGCCGTGACAACTCGGTATTCCCGGCCTCCGTGGCGTGAACTTCGGGGTTCTCAGTGATGAACGTGCCGAGGCCAAGGCGGCCTTCGGCCAGGGCCAGGTGTTCGAGTTCGCGGTACGCGCGGTGCACGGTGTTGGGATTGATCGTCACCTGAGTCACGACCTCGCGCACGGAAGGCAACTGGTCACCCCCGCGAAGTCGCCCCGTTTCGACGGCCTGCCGGACCTGATCGACCAACTGTCGATACGGCGCGACGCCGCTTCGTGGATCAAGGCGGAAGAGAATACTTGGCTGGTCCTCACTCATGTCCTAGTACACTAGTACACCTCGGGAAGATCGTGTGGCTCTGGATTAGCGCGTTGCGCGGATGGGGCCGGTCTTGGCGTGCAGGATCTTGGTCGTCGACGTCGCGACAGGCGGCGGTGCCCCGGGATTGCTCGGCGGCCCCAGGTGGATCACCTTGCGGACCGTCGCAGGAAAAGGACAGAACGCCGTGAACATCTCTTCAGGGACCAGTCCGTCGATGGATACGGTCACTGACTTCGCATTGCCACCCCGACTCATCCCCGCGAGCCAGCCGCATCCGGGCGGTCGCACCGCGATGTGGAGATCGGAGCCCCGCACAAGTCCGTCTTGCTCCCAGGGCACCGAAACCCGTTCGGTGGCGACCTCCAGCCTCAACTTCAACATCAAGCGCGGGTTCTGCCGCGTGGTCGGTCTCGTGAAGACGGGCCTGATGTTGAGCTTCCAGGCAATGGCGGCCAACATTCGTCTCATCCGCCAGTGGTCGCGGCGTACGAGTGACGTCACCGATCCGCTCAGTGAACTCATTGCCGAGCACTTCGGCTTCGAGGAACTCGACGAGCATGGCCAGATCGCGCTCGCTGAGCCCTTCGACTTCGACGATCCACCTGACGAACTTGCCGCGTAGGCGAGCGAGCAAAGCCAAGAGAAGCCCGCGGGACGAGTCACGTCCGGTGGGCTATCTCGTTGCTCCCGGAGGCTCGCTCGGCGCACCGACACCGTGACACTTCACTCATTGAGGCCACCGTCAACCCGCTTTGACGCGTCCGCGCCCTATTTCGGCTGCGGCCGGCGACTTTCGTAACAAGGTGGGGTCCACTTTCGTAAACACCCTTTGGCGAGATGTTGACGAAACTCCAAAAGACTGAGTGCAGTGGGCTCCTTGGTAGGCCGTCGCATGTCGCTCCACACGATTTTGGGCAACATGACCACACCCTTGTGGACCGGGTAGTTCGCTGCACGAGTGACGAACGGCTGAACATTGCACGCGCCACGATCCCTGCCCACTCTCTCCACCGAGATAATTCAGTACGGCTGTGGTACATATGCCAGTTTCGACACGTTTCATCACTTGAATCACTACAATCGTAGGGATTATAGTCCATAGAAGGGTCTGGGCACCAGAATGATACTATTTCAGTACAATCGTAGCGAAATTTTGAATACAAACGCTAAAATCTGGTAGAGTGGAAGCAATCACTACGATAGTAGTGATTGCGCGCAGGGGCTGTCGCAGAGACGAAGGGTACTCCCGACGTTCTCGAGGAGGACTACACATGAACACCATGGGACAGGAAGTTAGGCGTCGACGCCGCGAACTGCACCTTAATCAGGAAGAGGTCGCCGACCTCGCCGGTGTTTCGCCGAGCCTCGTTCGATTCATCGAGCACAACAAGCCGACTTTACGGCTGGACAAGGTCGCCAACGTTCTCAACGTCTTGGGACTCGAGATAGTCGTCAAGGTCAAGTCCAAGTGATTGGCGCACCGCCAGCTTCAGACGCACGAGCGGTTCAGGTCGCGGACGTCTTCAAAGCTGGGCAGCGAGCTGCCCAGCTGCGCAGAACCGCGAGCGGGACTACGTTCTCCTACTTGCCGGAGTACGCCGCAGATGGCATCGATATTGCAACAACCCTCCCAATCTCCGCCGGCACCCTCGCGTTTCAGGCCGGCGCAGTGCCTGCCTTCTTTGCGGGAATGCTGCCCGAAGGACGACGGCTGACCGCGCTGAGACGTCTCGTGAAGACGTCGGCGGACGACGAGTTGTCGCTACTCCTCGCGGTTGGGCGTGACGTCATAGGAGACGTTCAGGTCGTGCCCGAAGGAGAGATACCCACCGAGGCCGAGGCGCTCATCACTGTCCAGTCCTCGTTCAGCGAGGTTCGGTTCTCTGAGATCCTCACGGGCGCTGGCGTGGTTGATCGCACTGGGATACCTGGAGTGCAGGATAAGGCGTCTGCTCGCATGATTTCGGTTCCTGTCGCCCGAGCAACCGGTCGCTACATCTTGAAGGTCGACCCACCCGAGTACGAGCACGTTGTTGAGAACGAGTACTACTTTCTCACCATCGCTCGATCTGCGGGGATCCTCACAACGGAGGCGGAACTCGTTGCGGATGCGGAGGGCCGCAAGGGGCTTCTCGTCCGACGCTTCGATCGGGCGGTCGACGCCGCCGGCGCGGCCCGCTCGAGGGCCTGCGAGGATGCTTGTCAACTGATGAACCTCTGGCCGGCGGATAAGTACAACGTGAACTCAGAGCGGCTCACTGCGGCGGTGGCCAATGTCTGTGCCGCGGGCCCCGTGGCCGTACGCGATGTCTATCGGCAACTCTGCTTCGCGTGGCTCACCGGGAACGGAGATGTCCACGCCAAGAACGTCTCTGTGCTTGCGACTTCTGAGGGGGAATGGCGAGTGGCTCCGGCGTACGACCTACCCTCGACCCTTCCTTATGGCGATCTGACGCTGGCGTTGCCAATCCAAGGGTCCGTTGACGGTCTGAGCCGTCGAACGATGCTCGACTTCGCCAGCGCAATCGGGATGACGCCGAGAGCAGCAACCGCCACGTTGGACGACATGCTCGATGCGACCGCCAATGTGACGGTCGACATCCGCGATGGAGTGATCCCCTTCAGTCAGCAGACGATCTCGACGTGGACCAAGCGACTCGAGTACCGGCGCAAACTGCTGAAGGGATAACACGCGACTCGCTGCCCGGGCGTCTGACTCTGATCCTCATGTCTTCACGTGGCGACTTTCGTCAAGAGTTGGGCCTGACATTCGTCGAGACCCCTTGGCGGAGGAGGTGGGATTTGAACCCACGGAAGGTTTCCCTTCACACGATTTCCAATCGTGCCGATTCGGCCGCTCTCGCACTCCTCCAATGTCGGTCAACCCCGAAGGATGGATACCGGCAAGCAAGGCTACCCGAGTCGGGCAAGCGCTCCGTCCGGTAGCCTCTCTTACGCCGAGGTCCAGAGCGGTGGTCGGGTCCCGTGCGACGACCGTTTGTGAACCGAGTCAGGGGTGGAAGCCAGCAGCTCTCAGCAGATCGTGTTGGGTGCCACGGACCGCCTGGCCATCGCTCTGGACCTCGGCATCTCACACCGCGCCGTTAGCATGCATGCATGGCAGACTCGGCGCAAACCCCCACTTCACTGGACGGTGTGACGTCGCTCTACCGACGATTCCGGCCCGGCCGCTTCGTAGAACTGCGCGGTCAGGACCACGTTGTGCGGGCCCTGCGCGGCGCGGTGAAGAACGATCGCGTCTCGCATGCTTACCTCTTCTCGGGACCGCGCGGGACGGGAAAGACGACGACCGCCCGCATTCTCGCGAAGGCCCTCAACTGTGAACATCCGGTCGACGGCGACGCGTGCGACCAGTGTCCGAGCTGCCTCGCCATCACGCGGGGCACGTCACTGGACGTCATCGAGCTCGACGCAGCGTCCAACAACGGAGTCGACGACATCCGCGAGATCACCGCGGGGGCCTGGCACGGTACGCCGGGCCGGTGGAAGGTCTACATCTTCGACGAGGTCCACCAACTCTCGAAAGCCGCCTCGGCGGCCCTGTTGAAGACTCTCGAGGAGCCTCCCCAGCACGTGGTGTTCGTGCTCGCGACCACCGATCCCCACAAGGTACTTCCGACCATCCGCTCGCGGACCCAGCATCTGGAGTTCCGCCTCTTGGGCGGAGAGACGCTCAGCACGCTGCTGCACGATGTACAAGGTGCCGCCAAACTCACTGCGGACGACGCGACCATCGAGGCTGCGGTGCGCATGGGTCGGGGTTCGGCGCGCGACGCACTGAGCGCCCTCGACCAGTTGATCGCCACTGGCTCGGTCGCCGAGACCCGGCCCGAGTTCGACGGACTCTTCCACGCACTCGTGAGTGCGGATGCGGTCGAGGCGTTGACCTCGCTCGCCGTGTTGACCAACGAGGGTTGGGATCCCGAGCAACTGGCAGAGAGTTTCGCGGCTGAGGTGCGTCAGGTCTTTCTCCTGCAGGTCGCACCCGAAGTGGCCGATGCCGTCGATACCGACCGTGAGCGTCTGCGCCAGTGGGGCGGTCAACTGGGTCTCGCGCGGACCGTACGGATTCTCGAGACCGTTGGGCGAGCGATGCGAGAGATGAAGAGTGCCCCCGAGAAGATCGTGATGCTCGAGGTGGCGATGGTGCGTCTCGTCAAGCCCGAGCTCGACACCACCTTTGAGGCCCTGGACGAGCGACTGACCCGGATGGAGAGGTCGGGACCTCCGGTGGCGGCCGCTCCACCCCCACCGCCACCCCCACCGCCATCACGACCGATCGGCGCGAAGCCTGCCGCGACGACGAGTCCGTCTCCCTCCACCGCACCGAGCGGACCCAGTGGTTCGGCGGAGGTCGAACCTATCGCGGGACTGTCGCCCGACGTCGCACCTGTCACTTCCGCCGGTGGGGAGGCGCTCGACCTGGAGACGGTTCGTCGGGTCTTCCTCGAGCGGGTAATCCCCCGCACGTCGCGATCGGCGCAACTGCTCTTGAAATCGGCCCAGCTCCGTTCAATTGATGGGAACCGACTCACCATTGCACTCGCGACCGAAGAGATGCGTCAGAACACGGAGTTGATCGCCCAGGGTCTGCGAAGTGCGATGGAACATGCGTTCAAGACGCCGCTCGTCGTCGTGTGGGTGGTCGATGCGACCGCCAGTGGTCACACCACGGCCCCGGCGCCCCGACGGGTTTCCGCACCGGCGCCGGTCGATCACGACGACCACGATGTCGCGGACGATTCGACCATGGTGGTCCAATCCATCGCCGACCACCTCATTACGCAGGCCTTCCCGGGTGCCGAGGAGATCTAGTGAACTACCCACCGCCGCTGCAAGCAGTCGTCGACGAACTCGGTCGCTTCCCCGGAGTCGGTCCGAAGTCCGCTCAGCGCATTGCGTTCTGGCTGATGCGTCAACCACAAGAAGATGTCACCCGGCTGGCCCGCTCGCTAGAGGTCATGACCACTGAGTTGTCCTTCTGCGAACGCTGCTGCAACATCGCACAGACGGGCGGGCTGTGCCCCATCTGCGCCGACGAACGTCGTGACGCGACCACGATCTGCGTGGTGGAGAACCCACCCGACGTCATGGCGGTCGAACGCTCGGGCGCCTTCCACGGCACGTATCACGTGCTGCACGGTGTCTTGAATCCTCTCGAGGGCGTGACCCCTGACCGGCTGAGAATCCAGGAGCTCCTCCGACGGCTGCACGGTCCGGTGAAGGAAGTCATCCTCTGCTTCAATTCGAACGTAGAAGGCGACGCCACCGCAATGTACTTGAGTCGCCTGCTCCAGGTGCCGGGCCTGGTCGTCTCCCAGCCGGCGAGCGGACTGCCCGTCGGTGGCGACCTCGAGTTCGCCGACGACTTGACGCTCGGACGAGCGATCGACGGGCGACGGATCCTGGTGGACTAACCGAAGCGGACCACGCATGCGACACCGAGAACAAGGCTGTACGCGCCGAACGGGATGAGGGTCTTGGTGGTGAACCACCGGGTGAGGAATCGCACGGACACCATCGCGGCGCCCATGGCGCACAGGGCACCGACCAGGGTCTGCAGTCGTACCCCGTTGCCGAGCGGACCAAAGAGCTCGGGTAGCTTGTAGAGCCCCGCGAGGAGGATGACCGGCGTCGCCAGGAGGAAGGCGAAGTTGGCCGACTCCTCGTGGTCGAGGTTGATCATGAGACCGGTGACCATCGACACGCCGCTGCGCGAGATCCCCGCGAAGAGGGCCAGCACCTGTGAGAGGCCGATGGCGAGCGCCCCGCGGGGTGAGATGGTGGCGATACGCGTATGGGCGACGTGTTTGCCGGCCGAGCGTCGCAGGCCTTCGCCGACGAGCAGGATCATGCCGTTCACCGTGAGGAAGATTGCCGCGGCGAGGGGCTTGGCGAACAGTTGGCGCAGGGTGGACTCGAGGGCGACACCGGCCAACCCGACGGGAATGGTCGCCACGGCGAGGATGAACAGCAGTCGGTAATCGGCGTCCATCGTCGGGTCGCTGACCCGCCACAGTGAAGCCGCGCCGCGTCCGCGCACGGCGGCCACCTGACGAACGAGACCGCCGAGGAGTAGGCGCCACGTGCGTCGGTAGTAGACGAGCAGGCCGAGAGCGGTGCCCACGTGCAGACCGACGATGAAAGCGAGGAAGAACGACTGGGCCGAGGACTGGGAGTTCACCACGTCGTGCCAGCCGAGCAGGGCTGGCAGCAGCACCGAATGGCCGAGACTCGAGATCGGGAAGAGCTCGGTGAACCCCTGGAGGAGGCCCATGACGATTGCCTGGAGGTAACTGATGGAAGCGAGCATGGCGTCCCCACGATAAGCGACATTGCCGGTCTTCTCGAGTCCGGCCAGACTGGGGGTATGCGGTTCCTCACCATCGTGCGTCATTGCAAATCGAGTCCGGCGCCGGAAGGGGGATCAGATTTCGACCGACCGCTGAACCGCCGTGGCCGTGAACAGGCTGAGCAACTGCGCGAGTGGGCCCGAGATCCCGAGCAGCTGGGCCAGTACGGCCCCACGACCGCGCTGGTCAGCGCCGCCGCGCGCACGCGTGAGACCTTCCGCCGGGCCTTCGACGAGACGCCCTTTGTCGTGCGTCACGAATACAGCGATCTCATCTACAACGGACGGCGCGAGGTGTCACCCGAGGATCTGCTCATCGACCTCGCGGCCATTGACCCGGTAACGATGTCGCTCCTTGTCGTGGCGCATAACCCCACGGTGCACGAGCTCGTGTTCGCCTTGGCGACCAAGGTTCCGAAGGTGCTGCGCGAGGGCAACTATCCGCTCGGCGGGGCGTTCGTCTTGGCGCTACCCGATAATCGCCAAGTGGGGTTGATGAACTACGACGTGGTGGCGAGCTTCGTACCCGATTAGAGCGTGCGTAGGATCGCCGCGTCGCCCTGTCCGCCACCACCGCAGAGGGCCACCGCGGCGACTCCGCCACCACGGCGACGCAGTTCGCTCAGCGCGGTGAGCGCGAGGCGGGTGCCGGACATGCCGATCGGGTGTCCGAGGGCGATCGCGCCACCGTTCACGTTGATCTTGGACTCGTCGATCCCGAGGTCGTCGGCCGAGGCCAGTCCCACCGCGGCGAAGGCTTCGTTGATCTCGAACAGGTCGAGACCGCGGACGTCGAGACCGGCCTTGGCGGCCGCCTTCGCAATGGCGTGCGACGGCTGGTTGAGGAGTGAGGTGTCGGGCCCCGCGACCTGGCCGTAACTCACGAGTTCACCGATCGGCGTCAGACCCAACTGGGCCGCGCGCTCGGCCGACATGACGAGCAGCGCCGCACCCCCATCCGAAATCTGCGAGGCGTTGCCGGCGGTGATCGTGCCGTCCTTTTCGAAGGCGCCGCGCAGTTGGGCGAGCGACTCGGCGGTCGTCTCGGCGCGCACCCCCTCATCCGTCGTCACCATCACGGGATCGCCCTTGCGCTGGGGAACCCCCACGGCGACGATCTCCTCGGCGAACTTGCCGCTCGCGATGGCGGCCGCGGCGAGTTGGTGGCTCCGTGCGGAGAACTCGTCCTGGCGCGCCCGGGTGATCTGACCGGAGTTGTAGCGCTCGGTCGCGAGGCCCATCGCGCAGTGATCGAAGGCGCAGGTGAGTCCGTCGAACATCATCGAGTCGATGACTTTCTGGTCACCGATTCGATAACCGGCGCGCGCACCGGGCAGCAGGTACGGCGCGTTGGTCATGGACTCCATCCCGCCCGCGATGATGATCTCGGCGTCGCCGGCGCGGATCATGAGATCGGCGAGGTAGAGGGTCTGCAAACCTGAAAGGCAGACCTTGTTGACGGTGGTCGCGTGCACCGAGAGGGGGATGCCCGCCCTCTGTGCGGCCTGACGTGCGGTGATCTGACCCTGGCCGGCTTGGATGACCTGACCCATCAGCACGGCGTCAATGGTCGCCGGGTCGATGCCGGTCTTGTCCAGCACTCCCTTGATGGCGGCACCGCCAAGGTCCTGGGCGCTCAGTGAGGCGAAGGCCCCCGAGAGCTTGCCGATCGCGGTCCGATTTCCGGCGACGATGACGCTGCGTGACATAGTGACTCCCTTGTGCGCCATCGAATGGCACCTATGGAAACGATAGACGCTCGACCGCGTCCGGGTCCCGGGGTCTCAGCGCGCCGTGACGAGCGGGTGGGGGGGAGCGACCGGCAATGTTGCTTCGACGACGGTGCCGGTCCCGAGGTTGGAGCGCACGGAGAACGAACCTCCGAGCAGGCGGGCCCGTTCACGCATGCCGAAGATCCCGAGTGATGGCCCTCCGGGCCGTTTCTGATCGTTCACGTCGAAGCCCTGGCCGTCGTCGACGATCATGAGGTGGAGGTGGTCGGCGGTGAAGTCCACGGTGGCTCGAAGTTGGCGGGCGTCGGCGTGGCGGACCGCGTTGTTGAGTGACTCCTGGATGATTCGAAAAGCACCTAGTTCGAGGTCGGGCACGAGTCGCGACACGGCGCCGTTGACCTCGAGTTGGGCGGCGGCCGTCCCCGCGTCATCGATGTGGGCCACGAGACTCGAGAGGGCTGGAATCAGCCCCAGCTGATCGAGGGCGGGCGGCCGCAAGTCACGAGCGAGGGTCCGCAGTCGCGCGGCCGCTTCGAGTGCTTGGTGGCGGGCCTCGTCGAGCCCGGCGGTGACCTCACTCGGCACGCCGTCAGCGGAACCGAGCGATTCGAGGCGTCGCGCGAGGTGCAAGAAGAGTTGCAGCGGTTCGTCGTGGAGCTCGCGGGCGAGACGACGACGCTGGTCCTCATCCACTTGGACGAGTTGTCGGGCGAACTCGCGCGAGCGCCGTTCCTCGCTGCGCTCCTCGGTCACGTCCTCGAAGATCATTTGGAGGTGCTGGGCGTAGGGGCCGAGGGGGATCGTCGAGATGTCGAGACGGTAGTCGTGGCCGTCGGTGAGGGTCACCACCTGTCCCGAGAGGAGTCCGAGGTCGGACCCCTCGTCGAACACGGCGGCACCGTCACGTCCGATCACCGCCGTACCGAGCAGGTGTGTGGCCGCGGGATTCGCGTCCGAGACCACTCCTTCAACATCCAGCACCAAGATGGGCGTGCGGTTGGATTCGAAGAGCCGCCGGTAGCCGGCTTCGACCACGAGGGTGCGGGCCTGGGCACGGCGCTCGGCCTCGATACGTCGACCGAAGATGACCGCGACCAGCACGACGATCACCAAGTTCATGACGTCGTCGAGCACGTGGCCACGATCGTGCGGGAGAAAGAGGTCGGGGAGCCAGAGCACGATCGCCCAGATGGTCGTGGCTACCGATCCAGCGAGGCCGTAGCGCAAGGCGCTATAGCCGATGGGGAGGACCAGCACGGCCACGGGGAGGCCCGTCGGGAACGATCCGCTCATCAGGCTGGGCCGCACGTCGGCGAGGAAATGGACCGCGACGATGGCGATGAGCGAGACCTGCACGATCCAGAACGGTGTCTCGTTGATCGGGGGGTGGAGGATACGTGTCAGCAGCGTCGGCGCGGCGACGCCACCCGGCTCACGGGTGGCGGATGACATGATCGGGCGAGGTGATCAGGCGGTGGATGAGGGCGTGGGTGGCGGCCTCGGTGCGCGAGGAGACGCCGAGCTTGCTGAGCACGTTCGATACGTAGCCCTCGACGGTGCGGATCCCCAGTTCCAATTCGGCGGCGATCTGCTTGTTCGTGCGTCCCTGGGCGAGCAGTTCGAGCACGGCGGTCTCGCGCGGAGTCAGGATCCCGATCGTGTGCGGTGTCGTCTCGTGACGGCGGACGAGTTGTTTGGACACTTGACGGTCGAGGACGAAGACACCTTCGAACACGGCCCGCACGGCGTCGGTCAGTTCCTTCGCGCTCGCCGTCTTCAGGAGGTACCCCGCCACGCCGATCTCGAGGGCCTCGGCGATGTAGGCGTGTTCGTCGTAGGCGCTGAGGATGAGCACGCGCACGGTGGGGTGGGACGCCACGACGCGGGCCGCGAGTTCGAGTCCGCTCATGGCGGGCAGGTTCACGTCCACGAGGGCGACCTCGGGGATGAGTCGGTCGATCAGTTCGAGGGCTTCTTCGGCCGAACCCGCGGTGGCGATCACCTCGATCCCGCCGTCTCGCTCGAGGAGCTGACGGGTGCCTTCACGCACCAACTCGTGGTCGTCCACGATGAGCACGCGAATCGCGTGGCCGGCGCCGGGCGCACCGACGGTGCCTCGATGATCAGCCACGGCCACCTCGGTCTCCTGCATGAACAACCCCTCTGGCTCCGTCGCTTGCGCGAATCTTCAGGAATTCCCTCTCATCGAGCACCCCTCGAATCATCCGCACAATGTGTAGTTAAGTACTTGACAAAGTGCTGATTCAAGTGATAACACGTAAGTATACCAGTAGTTCTACGGTAATGCTTAAGTAATTCACTACAGTATTGGGGGCAGCGATGGTAGATCACTTGGGGGTGCCGGTTCGCGGCAAAAGCCGGTCGTGCGCCACAGGAACACACCTCATCGACCCGATCGCGGTGGCGGTTCGCGTCCGCCGACCCGAGGACCCGAGCGTCACCGGCCGCTTCACCCCGACCGACCCGTCCCCCGGTCTCGACGTCGCCCGCCATCCCCTGGTGGCTCGCATCCTGCGCGACCGCCGGCTGCAGTTCATGTTGATCCTGCCCAACCAGATCATCTTCTGGCTGGTGATCGGTATCGGCCTGCTCGGCACCGTGGTGCCGGGACTGAACTTCGCCACGGCGATCACCTGGTACCTCTGGTTCTGTCTCGTCTTCGTGATGATGGTCGTGGTCGGTCGCGCGTGGTGCGCGATGTGCCCCTTTGGCGGATTCGGGGAGTGGATCCAGCGCCACGCCTTCTGGAAGCGCACCGACTCCCCGATCGGCCTCGGTCTCAAGATGCCCGAGAAGGTCGCCCAGTACGGATTCCTCCTGTCGGTCGGTGCGTTCCTGCTCCTCACGTGGATCGAGGAGTTCTTCAACATCGCCGGTCCCGGCAACCCGGCGTCCACGAGTTTCATGGTGCTCGGCATCGTGGGCAGCGCGCTGCTGTTCTTCCTGGTGTTCGAGCGTCGGACCTTCTGCCGGTACGTGTGCCCGCTCACGGCGTTGATCGGCTCGGTGGGGACGATGGGTTCAGTGGCCGGGTTCCGCACCCGAGACCGGGACGTCTGTCTCGCCTGCACCACCAAGGACTGCATGCGCGGCGACGCCGACGGTTTCGGCTGCCCCTGGTACACCTGGCCCGGCAGCTCGGACACCAACTCGGCGTGCGGGCTCTGTACCGAGTGTTACAAGGCTTGCCCGTCGGACAACGTCGGTCTCTTCCTGCAGAAGCCACTGACCTCGGTCGTCGCGCCGACGCGTCGTCGCGCCGACGTCGCGTGGTCGGTCGCCCTCCTCTTCGGCCTGGTCGTCTACCAGCAACTCAACGCCCTCACCGTCTTCGCCAACTTCGACACCTGGCTGAATGACCACACGATCTTCCCGCACTACCCCGACCCGATCAGCTACCTCGGCATCATCGCCGGTTTCGCCGTCGTGCTCGCCGGTTTCGCCAAGCTCTTCCAGTGGGCCTTCGCCCGCCGTGACTACACACCCGCACTCTCGGGGCGGACCTTCGTGGACCGTGCCAGCACGTTCCGCGCCTACTTTCTGCCCCTCATGTACGGCATCATCCCCGTCGTCGGCGCCGACTACTTCGCCCGTCAGTTGCCCAAGTTCTTCCAGCACCTTCCGCGCGTGCCCGTGTCGATCGGCCACCTCTTCGGATTCGGCTCGACGAGCTCGTCGCTCTACAACGCGTCGCTGATCTCGTCCAACGCCGGCATCATCGCGGTGCAGGTCGGCGTGATGGCCGCGGGCACGATCGCCGCGATGTGGACGAGTTGGCGCATTGCGGGGCGCGACCTCGCGCCGGTGGGGGGCAACAAGCGTGTGGTCCAGATCTCGGCGGCCGGCTTCGCGCTGGCGCTCGGGGTCTTCGCCGCCGTGCTGTACGTGATGATGAACGCCGCGGACTAGGGGGATTGACATGACTGCCGTAGAGACCAGTACCCGTATCACCGGCGACGGACGCCACGTCACCGTGCTCGTGGACCGCTGCGCCGGATGCCAGGAGTGCGTCATCCGCTGTCCGGCCGGCGCGCTGTCGATGGAACCGGCGTCCTGGACCGCTATCGCCGACGACCACCTCTGCGTCGGTTGTCGACAGTGCGAGCGGACCTGTCCGTTCTCGGCGATCGCGGTCGATGGACCCCTCGACGTCGGCGAGCGGTTCGACCCGCCGCTCCACCACCCCGTCGAGTTGCGCGGCAACGTCGAGGAGACGCGCCGCGGCTACGACACGTGGGAGCAGGCGATCGCCGAAGCCAACCGGTGTCTGAACTGTCCCGACCCGACCTGCATGCGCGGCTGCCCGGCCCACAACGACATCCCCCAGTTCGTGGCCGCCGTACGCAATCACGACCTCGAAGGTGCCCACGAGATTCTCTCGCGCACCACCGTCATGCCCGACATCTGTTCGCGGGTCTGCAACCAGTCCGCCCAGTGCGAGGGTGCCTGCACCTGGTCGCTCGCGGGCGGCGTCCCGGTCGCGGTGGGACGTCTCGAGCGGTTCATCGCCGACCACGCCGCCGTGCCGGCGCCGGTCGTGTCGAGCCCGCCGAGCGAGGGTTCGCTCTCGGTGGCCATCATCGGGTCGGGTCCGGCGGGCATCGGCGCCGCGTGGGACCTCGTCGAGGCCGGCGCTCAGGTCACCGTGTACGAGAAGGACGCGACGCCCGGTGGTCTGCCGATCTGGGGCATGCCGGACTTCACCCTGCCCGACGAGGTGGCGACGCGGCCCTGGCGCCAACTGACCGCCGCCGGAGTCGATCTGCACTGCGAGACGCCGATCAGTGCCGAGGGCCTCGACCACCTGCTCGGCGCCCATGACGCCGTCATCGTGGCCCACGGTGCGGGCATGCCCATTCGGCTTCCGGTACCCGGTGCGGACCTCGAGGGTGTCGTGGACGCGACGTTCTTTCTGAAGGGCGCCAAGGCGGCGCTGGCCCCCGGCGGCGACGCGACGGGCTTTCGCACGGAACTCGGCGTCGCCAACCAGCGCGGCGTTCGCGTACTCGTGCTCGGCGCGGGCAACACGGCCATGGACGTCGCGCGCATGGCGCGGCGACTCGGTCTCGAAGCAACCTGCGTGGACTGGCTCAACGAGCGTTTCGCGCTGGCGCGTCCCGACGAACTGGCCGAGGCCCGTCACGAGGGGGTGGAGGTGCGCTTTCAGCGCACGCTGACCGCGCTCTCGGGCGTGGGCGGTCGGGTCGCTCGGGCCGAGCTCGCGCACACCGTTCAGCACGACCGCACGAAGCAGCCCACGGTGACCAAGCAGGCGAATGACGTGCTCGACGTCGACCTCGTGGTGATGGCGATGGGGTACCGGCTGGACCCGTCGTTCAAGGACGCCCTGCCCACGCTGCCCGTCAAGAAGCGCGCCACCGCAATGCCCGACGGGCGTTGGAAGGCGAGCGGAATCCTCACGCACCCCGCGTCGGCGTACAACCACCACAGTCCGGTCGGTTCGCTGGCCCTGGACCGCGAGGTCGGGCTCTGGGCCGCGACGATGCCGGTGCGTGAACGACTGTGGGCCGTCGGTGACGCCCTGACCGGTCCCTCGACGGTGGTCGAGGCGATGGCCCAGGGTCGGCGCGCCGCTCGCGCGATCCTCGACGCCCAGCCCACCCGTCCCGACCGAGGGGCGGAGCTCACGCTGCGTCACGCGCCGCGGATCCTCGTCTGTTTCGAGAGCGAGGGCGGCACCACCCGTCGGGCGGCCGAGACCATCGCCGACGGTCTGCGCGTCAAGGGCGCTTCGGTCACCGTGCTGCCCATCGACAAGGTGGGAACGGTCGAATTGGCCTCGGCCGACGCCCTCGTCGTGGGCACGTGGGTGGAGGGACTCGTGGTCGCCAAGGTCCGTCCGGCTCGAGCGATGCGCGAGTGGTTGGCCGCACTGCCGAACCTCGGGGGACGTCGGGTGGCGGTGTTCTGCACCTACCTAGTCAATCCCCGTGATGCCGTGGGGGAGATGGGTCGACTGCTCGAGCAGAAGGGTGCGGTGGTCGTGGCGACCGAGGCCTTCGGGCCACGCGACCAGTCCGGGACGATCCACCCCTTGAAGCCCGAAGCCTTCGCCAACCGCATCGCGGCCAGGGCGCTCACCACCGAGCATTCGGGGGCGAGCGTCGGCTGATTGGTCGGTCAGGTCCGGTCGTCTTCGAGCGCCTGGGCCAGTCGACGCAGCAGCGACCGCACCGTGGCTCGCGCCACCCGGGTGAGGAGTGCGTCGTCGAGCGCCTGCCCGGCGCGGCCGAGTGGCGGGTGATAGCGGCCCGTCAAGGTGAGTTCGCAGCGGTCGGGGTCGAGTTCGACGACGTGCAGGGTCCCCACGAGTCTCGGAAAGAGACCGGTGGGTCCCGTCGCCTCCCAGCGAATCGGAACGACCAATCCGTCGGGTCCGCTGACCGGTCCGCCCAGGTGGACCGCGACGGTCTTGGCGAGCCAGTTGGAGTCGCCGGGACCAATGCGCACGATGATCGACTCGCCGTCTTCTCGCGCGGCGTCGAGGTGGGGAATCAGCCATGAGCCACCGGCGCTCAGCCGTTCCGCGATGCGCGCCATCGCCCGCTCGACGTGCACCGAGTCCGTGACCTCCACGGTCTGGGCCTGCGGCCGTTGGCGATGGCCAATGACGTGATACTCACCGGCGGTGATGAGCCGGTCGCGCTCGACCAGCGTCGCCAGCGTGGTCGAGGCGAGTTCGGCCTTCATCGCGGCGGTGGCCGCCGTCCAGGTTTCGTGCATCGGGCACACCGAATCCCACTGGCAGGGCTCGTCGCCGAGCACACAGGTATCGGACTCGAGCGGGCCCTCGCCGGCCTCGATCACCTCGAGCAACGTGATCTCGTGAGGCGGTCGGGTCAGCCGGTAGCCGCCGTTGGCGCCGAAGAATGACGTCGCGATGCCGGCTTGGACCAAATCGCCGAGAATCTGGGACACGAACGTGCGAGGCACGCCCATTTCGACCGAGACTTGACGGAGTTTCGTCGGGTTGGGCGCGTCGAAACTATTCGCGAGGCACAAAGCTGAACGCACGACGTAGTCGCCACGTTTGGAGAGTTTCAACTTCATGGCGCAAGGCTATCGGCGCGCCCCACGTGGGGCGGCGAACTTGACGATGACTCCCTAGCCCCCGGGACCGGTCCGTGATGGCTTACGGGGTGGGTGGATGGCTGGGCGCCGAGCCGAGAATCTCCGCCAGAACCCGCTCGAGGTCCTCGTGCAACTCCCGGTCCGCGCGGTCGGTCCGGATGGTCGACCTCGTCACCACCACCGCCGCTCCCGCGAAGGCGACGAGAGTGAGCAGCGAAAGTACGATCAGCACGGCTGCCAGGAGTCCGACGAAGGTGGGCATGCACCCATCGTCGACCGCAGAACGCGCCGTGGGAACCCTGATTCCACGTAAGGGGATTGACCAATTCCACGGTGGTCACCGTAGGACTACGCAGTTCGGAGTGCGCGTCCGGAGGTGGGGACCAGTATCCTCGCCCAGATGAGTGAGATTCTTGACGCGGTCCGTGCCAGCGCCTCGCCCGAGGTGCTCGCGGCGACCCCCATGCCCGCGACGACGCGTGGTGTCTTCGTGCGGCGCGAGGACCAGGACATGTTCGCGGGCCTGAGCACCAAGGAGAAGGACCCTCGGCGCAGCCTGCACGTTGACGAGTTCCCCCTGCCGGAGTTGGCCCCCGACGAGGTGTACCTGGCGGTCATGGCCTCGTCGATCAACTTCAACACCGTCTGGACCAGCATCTTCGAGCCGCTGTCGACCTTCGGGTTCCTCGACCGGCTCGCCAAGGAGTCGTACTGGGGCCGTCGTCACGGGCTCGACTACCACGTCATTGGCTCGGACGCCGCGGGGGTGGTCCTGCGCGCGGGATCGGCGGTGCGCAACTGGAAGGTCGGCGACGAGGTCGTCGTGCACTGTAACTACGTCGACGACCAGGACCCCAGCGGACACGACGACTCGATGCTCTCGAACAACCAGCGGATCTGGGGCTTCGAGACCAACTTCGGCGGCCTGGCCGACATCTCGGTCGTCAAGGCCAACCAGTTGATGCCCAAGCCCACTCATCTGACGTGGGAGGAGTCGGCCGTCAACGCCCTGTGCAACTCCACCGCTTATCGCATGCTCGTCTCGCGCAACGGCGCTCCGGTGACCCAAGGGGACCGGGTGCTCATCTGGGGGGCCTCGGGTGGCATCGGCTCGTTCGCCGTTCAGCACGTCCTCAACTCCGGCGGCGTCCCGATCGGCGTGGTGTCGAGCGAGGCCAAGGCCGCGACCCTGCGTGAGCTGGGCTGTGAGTACGTGATCAACCGCGCGGAGAAGAACTACCGATTCTGGAAGGACGAGCACACCCAAGACGAGACCGAGTGGCGACGACTGGGCAAGGACATCCGGGTCCTCGTCGGCGACGACCCCGATATCGTCTTCGAACACCCCGGCCGGTCGACCATGGGCGCGAGTGTCTTCGTGGCCAAGCGTGGGGGCACGATCGTGACCTGTGCGGCGACCAGTGGCTACATGATCGAATACGACAATCGCCACCTCTGGATGAAGTTGAAGACCATCAAGGGCTCACACTTCTCGAACTACCGCGAGGCGTGGTCGGCCAATCAGGCGATCATCGATGGGAAAGTCGTGCCCCCGTTGTCGGCCGTCTTCCCCCTCGAGCAGTCTGGCGAGGCCGCCTACGAGGTGCATCAGAACCAGCACGAGGGCAAGATCGGCATCCTCTGTGCGGCGGACCGTGAGGGCCTGGGGATCACGAATCCTGGATTGCGCGCCCAGGTGGGCGAGGCACGCCTGACCGCCTTTCGTCGCCACGACAAGGAGTAGCCATGAAGTCACTGCTGACGGAGATCGATCACGTGGCCATCGCGGTCCACGACCTCGAGGCCGCCGTCGCGTGGTACCGCGACGTCTTCGGCGCCATCGTCGAACACCGTGAGACCGTCGAGTCCGACGGGGTCGAGGAGGCGTTGCTGCGGGTGGCCGATTCCTACGTTCAACTCCTCACCCCGACCCGTGACGACTCGCCGGTCGCCAAGTATCTGGAGAAGAAGGGTGAGGGCCTGCACCACGTGGGCTACCGCGTGGCTGACTGCGCGGTCGCGCTCGATGCCGTGAAGGCGAGCGGCGGACGGGTCATCGATCAGGCGCCGCGACCGGGGTCACGCGGCACCATCGTCGCGTTCGTGCACCCGAAGACGTCGTTCGGCACGTTGATCGAGCTCGTCGAAGACCCCCACTAGCGAACCGGCGAGCCAATCGACGGGTCCGCGCGAGCGCGCGGGACCGGACACCGACGCCGGGGGCCCAAAAGGTAGCCTTGCTCCTTATGGAGCACACCATGGCAGAACGCCTCGCCCAACTCGAGGCTCGCAAGGCCGAAGCTCGCGGTGCGGGTGGCGAGAAGGCCATCGCCCGCCACGAGGCCAAGGGGAAGATGACGGCGCGCAACCGCATCGAGTATCTGCTCGACGAGGGTTCGTTCCAGGAACTGGACATGCTCAACCGTCACGTCGCTTCGGGCATGGGTCTCGAGGACTCGCGCCCCTATACCGACGGGGTGATCACCGGTTTCGGGAAGATCGATGGCCGCTCGGTCTGCGTGTACTCCCAGGACTTCACCGTCTTTGGTGGCGCGGTCGGTGAGACCCACGGCGAGAAGATTCACAAGATCATGGACATGGCCACCACCATGGGCCTGCCGATCGTCGGCCTCAACGATGGAGCGGGCGCGCGTATTCAAGAGGGCGTCGCCGGTCTCAACGCCTACGGCGGGATTTTCCGCCGTAACGCCCGGGCTTCGGGGGTGGTGCCCCAGGTGTCGGTGATCCTCGGGCCCTGCGCCGGTGGCGCCGTCTATTCCCCAGCTCTCACCGACTTCGTCTTCATGGTGCGCGAGACCAGTCACATGTTCATCACCGGGCCCGACGTCGTCAAGACCGTCACCGGTGAGGACGTGACCCTCGAGGAGTTGGGCGGGGCGATGACCCACGCCACCAAGTCGGGCGTGGCGAACTTCGTGATGCCCGACGAGAAGAGTGCCCTGGACGAAGTGCGCTACCTGCTCTCGTTCATGCCGTCGAACAACATGGAAGAACCGCCGCGCATCATGAGTGGCGACCCGGCTGACCGAGGGTGCGAGGAACTGCGCGACCTGTTGCCGACGTCGGCCAGCCAGCCGTACGACATGAAGAAGGTCATCACGTCGGTGGTCGACGATGGCGATTACCTGGAGGTGCACGCCAACTACGCCCAGCAGATCACCTGCGGTTTCGCACGGATTGACGGGCACGCCGTCGGTCTTGTGAGCAATCAGCCCAACGTGCTGGCGGGCGTGCTGGACATCGACTCGAGTGAGAAGGCGGCCCGGTTCGTCCGCACGTGTGATGCCTTCAACATTCCGCTCGTGACCTTCGTCGACGTGCCGGGCTTCATGCCCGGAGTCGACCAGGAGTACGGCGGCATCATCCGTCACGGGGCGAAGTTGCTCTACGCGTTCTGCGAAGCGACGGTGCCGCGCATCTCAATCATCACCCGTAAGGCGTACGGCGGCGCCTACGTCGTCATGAACTCCAAGTCCATCGGTGCCGACCTGGCGTTCGCGTGGCCCACCGCGGAACTCGCGGTCATGGGCTCATCGGGCGCGGTCGAGATCGTGCATCGCCGTGATCTGATGGAGTCCGACGATCCGGCGACCTTGCGTCGCGAGTTGATCGAGGACTACGAAGAGCGCTACGCGACGCCCTACGTCGCCGCCGAGCGGGGATTCATCGACGATGTCATCGACCCGGCGGATACTCGCCGGATTCTCGCGCGCTCACTCGATTTGTTGCGCGCCAAGCGCGAGGAACTGCCCAAGCGCAAGCACGGGAACGTGCCATTGTGAGTTACGGTCTCGGCCCTCGACCCGAGCTCGGGCCTGAGGAGACCGCGGCCGTCATCGTCGCGGTGACCGAGGTGCTGAAACAGTCCGTCGTCGTTGTCCCGGACACGGTGCCGGTCTGGCGTTTCTCGGGCCGGTGGTTCAACACGGGGCCGTTCTCCCCGGGCCGACCGCACCCTCTGAAGTAGTTCAGGCCGACTCGATCAGGGCGATCAGGTCGCCCATGATCGCGCCAAGCGAGAAGTCCTTGGGCGTGTAGACCGCCGCCACCCCGTGCGCCAGCAGGTACCGCGCGTCATCGTCGGGCACGATGCCCCCGACCACGACGGCCGCGTCGACCCCGGCGGCGCGCAGACCGTCGACGATCCGCGGCACGAGCGCCAGGTGGGAGCCCGAGAGGATCGAGATGCCCACGACATCGACGTCCTCGTCACGGGCGGCGGCCACGATTTCCTCGGGGGACAGACGGATGCCCTGGTAGATCACTTCGAAGCCGGCGTCACGCGCCGCCACGGCGATCTGTTCGGCGCCGTTGGAATGCCCGTCGAGACCGGGCTTGGCGACCAGCAACTTCGGCGGGGTCCCGCGACGCGCTTGGAGGGCCTTGGAGCGCTCGGCCAGTAGGGCGAATCGTTCACCGCGGTTGGCCACGCCCCCCCGCACACCGGTCGGGGCGCGGTAACCGCCGAAGACCGAGCGCAGGGCGGACGCCCACTCACCGGTCGTGCCACCGGCCTTGGCGAGGGCGATGGTCGGCGGCATGATGTTGTCGTCGGTGGACGCGCTCCTGGCCACTCGGGTCAGTTCGTCGAGGGCGAGTCGCACGGCCGGCTCATCGCGTTGCGCGCGCCACGCGCGCACGTCTTCGATCATTTCGCGTTCGACCGCGGGGTCGACGGTCATGATCGCGTCGAGGGATTCGCCGCTCGTCAGTGGTGAGACGGTCGTCTCGGTGAACCGGTTCACGCCCACCACCACCTGCGCACCTGACTCGATGCGGGCCACCCGTTCGGACTGGCTGGCGACCAGACGGCTCTTCAACTCTTCGACGGCGTTGAAGGCACCGCCCAGAGCCAACACCTCGTCGAGTTCGCCTTGGACGGCGGCGGTGAGTTCGGCGACTTTGCGCTCCATCACGAGCGATCCGGCGAAGATGTCGGGGTATTCGAGCAGGTCGCTTTCGAAGGCGAGGACCTGTTGCATGCGCAGGCTCCACTGCTGGTCCCAGGGGCGGGGCAGCCCCAGCGCCTCGTTCCAGGCCGGCAACTGGATGGCGCGGGCTCGCGCGTCGGCGGACAACGTGACCCCGAGCATTTCGAGCACGATGCGCTGGACGTTGTTCTCGGGCTGTTGCTCGGTGAGGCCGAGCGAGTTCACCTGCACGCCGTAACGGAACCGCCGTAGTGCCGGGTCCTCGACGCCGTAGCGGGTGCGACAGATCTCGTCCCACATCGCGGTGAAGGTCCGCATCTTGGCGATCTCCTCGATGAAGCGCACGCCGGCGTTCACGAAGAACGAGATCCGCCCGACGACCTGGGGCATCTGCTCGGGGCGGACCTTGCCCGAATCGCGCACGGCGTCGAGGATGTCGATTGCCGTGGCGAGGGCGTAGGCAATCTCCTGGACCGGGGTGGCCCCAGCCTCTTGGAGGTGGTAGCTACACACGTTCACCGGGTTCCACTTCGCGACGTGGTTGATGCCGTAGGCGATCATGTCGACGATGAGCCGCTTGGATGGTTCGGGGGCGAAGATGTACGTCCCGCGGCTCAGGTATTCCTTGACGATGTCGTTCTGAGTGGTGCCCTGCAATGTCTCCAGATCGACGCCTTGTTCCTCGGCGAGGGCCAGGTAGAGACCCCAGAGCCAGGCCGCAGTGGCGTTGATGGTCATCGAGGTGTTCATCTCACCCAGTGGGATGGCCTCGAGCAGCTGGCGCATGTGGCCCAGATGAGCGACCGGCACGCCGACCTTCCCGACCTCGCCCTCGGCGTCGGGGTCGTCGGGGTCATAACCGGTCTGGGTGGGCAGGTCGAAGGCGATGGACAGTCCGGTTTGACCCTTCGCGAGGTTCGAGCGGTAGAGGGCGTTCGAGGTGACCGCGGTGGAGTGACCGGAATAGGTGCGCATCACCCACGGCTTGGCGCGATCGGTCATGACGTCCTCCGTCGGTTGGCTATCGCTGGTAATCGTAGAAGCCCGTGCCGGACTTGCGTCCGAGCAGGCCCGCGCTCACCATGCGCCGCAGCAGCGGCATGGGGGCGAAGTTGGGATCCGCGAACTCGACGTAGAGGGCTTCGAGGATCGCCAGTGACGTGTCCAGACCAACGAGGTCGAGCAACGCGAAGGGACCCATGGGAAAGCCGCAGCCGCCCTTCATCGCCGTATCGATGCCTTCGCGGGTGGCGACGCCCTGCTCGAGCAGTCGGATGGCGTTGTTGAGATAGGGGAACAACAGCGCGTTGACGACGAAGCCGGCTTGGTCTTTCACCGGGACAGGCTCTTTGCCGCAGGCGAGGACGAACTCGGTCACCGCGGTCATGGTCTCGTCACTGGCGCACAGCGGGCGAACCACCTCGACGAGCGACATGGCCGGCGCGGGGTTGAAGAAGTGGATTCCGCACACGCGCTCGGGCCGCGAGGTCTCCATGGCCAACTCGATCACGGAGAGGGTCGACGTGTTCGTCGCGAGGATCGCCTGGGGATTGACGACGTGGTTCAATTCATTGAACAGCGCCCGTTTCACGTCGAGGTCCTCTACGACGGACTCGATGACGAGGTCGCAGTCGGCGAGGTCGTGGATGCGGGTGGTGGCGCTCACGCGGGCGCGCAGCGCGTCAGCCTCTTCTTGCGTACGCTTTTCGCGCTCGACTTGCTTCGCGAGGGACTTCTCCAAGGACGCGAGCATCGCATCGGCGGTCGCCTGCGATCGGCTGCGTACGACCACCTGGGCCCCCGCGGCGGCGACGACTTCGGCGATGCCGCTACCCATGATGCCCGAACCCAGTACCCCCACCTTTTGAAAGCTCATGGTGGAACAATACTGTTCGGCATTGTCGTGGCCGAGGTGCGAGACTCGTCGGATGACGTACTCGACGTTGCTGGTCGGTTCCCTGGGCGCGCTGCGCGCCGGTCTGGACGACCAGTTGTTGGGTGATATTGGGCCCGGAGCGGATGTCGTCGTGCTCCCTACGGCCGCCGCGTTCACCGGCGCCGCGGAGGCGGCGCTGGCCGTGGCCGGGGCACTCGAGGGCACCGGCGCGTCCGTCGAAGCGTTGATGGTCACCGACCGGGCCTCCGCCGACGAGCCCCACTTCGTAGAACGCCTGGGTCAGGCGGACCTGGTGGTGCTCTGTGACGGTTCGCCCTTACACGCGAGGACGGTGTGGCGCGCCACGCCCGTGGGCGAGGCGCTGTCCGGTGCTCGTCGGCTCGCCGCCGTCGGCTCGGTGGCCTCGGTCCTCGGCGTGATCATGATCGACCCGCGCGGGGGAGCCCCGACGACCGGCCTGGGGTACCGGCCGGGCCTGGTGGTCTGCGTGGGCGAGGGCGAGGACCAGTTGACCCGCACACGGTCGCTGCTCGCGGCCGACGAGACCCTGGTGGTGCTCGGACCCTCAGGGGTGCTCGCGCACGACGGTACGGCGTGGCACGTGATCGTCGACGACGTGGAGGTGACCCGAGGTCACCAGCGCGTCGTGCTCTAGGCCTCGGTGATCGTCACCGATTCGATGACGACGCGCTCCCGGGGTGAGCCCGACGGCGTGCCGAGATCGTTGATAGTCGCCACGACGTCGAGGCCCTTGACGACTTTGCCGAACAGCGCGTAGAGCGGCGGCAGACGCATCCCGTCGGGTCCCGAGATCACGAAGAACTGTGAGCCGTTGGTGTTCGGACCGGCGTTGGCCATGGCCAACGAACCGAGTTCGTATCGTCCGGGTTTCGGGAGTTCGTCGTTGAACCGGTACCCGGGTCCGCCGGTGCCGTTGCCGGTGGGGTCGCCACCCTGCAAGACGAAACCGGGGATGATGCGGTGAAAGACGATTCCGTCGTAATAGTGCCAGCGGGCGAGGAACACGAAGTTGTTCACCGTCGCGGGTGCACCGGCGGCGTCGAGGATGATCTCCAACGTCCCCTTCGAGGTCACCATGGTCGCGGTGTAGGTCTTGGCGGTATCGATGATCATCGGCGGTGCCGCGTCGAAGCGTTGGCGCTGTTCGCTCGAACCGTCCGGGTTGGGAATGATGTCGCTCATGGTTAGGCCTCGCTGATCGTGACGGACAGAATTCGGTGGGTTACGAAGGGCGGAACGCCGTTCGCGCTGGGATTCGCGTTACCGGAATCATTGATGATCTTGACGGCCTTTTGGCCACTCACGACCTGACCGAAGAGCGAGTAGCTGTTGGGCAGGGCCTCACCCGAGGGGCCGGTCACGATGAAGAACTGGCTGCCCCCGGTGTTGGCCCCGGCGTTGGCCATGGCGAGCGAGTACAGCGGGTAGGTCGGACTGCCGGCCTTGGGCAACTCGTCAGGGATCGAGTAGCCCGGTCCGCCGGAGCCGGTACCCGTCGGGTCACCGCCCTGGACGGCGAAGCCCGGGATGACCCGGTGGAAGATCACGCACGTGTAGTACTTGTGCTGCGCCAGGAACACGAAGTTGTTGGTCGTGATCGGGGCACTCTGGGCGTCAAGCTTGACGACGAACGGACCGGCCGTGGTGACGAAATGGGCGTAGTACGTCTTGGCCTTGTTGATCGTCATCGCGGGGGCCTTGGGCCAACTGAGGGTGTTCACTCGGGTGCTCGTCGAGGCGGGACAACCGGCGGCCACGGCGATGGCGTTGGCCTTGGCTTGAGTGATGCCGCCGGCGGCCACGCCGGACTTCGCCGTGGTGGTCGTGGTCGGCGAGGTGGTGGACGTCGTGCTGGTCGTCGTGCTGGTGGTCGGTGTGCCGCCACCGGTGAACAGCAGGGCCCCCGAGATGAGGACCACCACGGCCACGACGGCGACGATGATGATACGGCGCATGTTCTGGCGACGCTTCGCCTCACGCTGCATCCGTTCGAGTTTGTCGCGGCGGGCCGCTTTCTGACGTTCACGCTTGGAAGTTGCCATGGGTGCGACTTTAGTAGGCCGGTAGAAGGCCCTCCGACGCCTCAACTAACCTTGACGGGCATGGCGTTGATCGTGCAAAAGTATGGCGGAACCTCAGTCGGAGACGCTGAACGCATCCGAGCCGTCGCCGACCACGTCGCGCGTACTCGCGCCCAAGGCAACGAGGTCGTCGTGGTGGTCTCGGCCATGGGCAAGTTCACCGATGACCTGATCCGACTGGCCGATGACGTCTCGCCCACCCGCCCACCGCGTGAAATGGACATGTTGCTCACCGCGGGTGAGCGAATCTCGATGGCGCTGGTGAGCATGGCCCTCGGGGCTCGGGGCGTGGAATCGGCCTCGTTCACCGGGAGTCAGGCCGGCATCATCACCGACACCGATCACACTCGCGCCAAGATTCTCGAGATGCGTCCCGACCGGATCCGCGAGGCCCTCGCGGACGGACTCGTGCCGGTCGTCGCTGGTTTTCAGGGTGTCTCGACCGAAAAGGACATCACCACCCTGGGCCGTGGCGGTTCGGACGTCACCGCCGTCGCGCTCGCGGCAGCGCTCAAGGCGGACGTCTGCGAGATCTACACCGACGTGACCGGCGTATTCTCCGCCGACCCTCGGGTCGTGTCCAAGGCCCGTCGCCTGTCCAAAGTCTCATTTGACGAGATGATGGAGATGGCCTCCACCGGCGGTCGGGTGCTGATGCTGCGCTCGGTGGAGTTCGCCCGGCGCCATTCAGTGCCGCTGCACGTTCGCTCAAGTTTTACCTGGGAACCAGGAACCTGGATTGTGGAGGAGGACCCCACTATGGAAGAAGCCGTCGTCTCGGCCGTCACCGATGACACCTCGGAGGCCAAGCTCACCGTGGGCGGCGTCCCCGACCGCCCGGGGATCGCCGCCAAGTTGTTTCGGGAGTTGGCTGACCGGGGCATCAACGTCGACATGATCGTGCAGAACACGAGCGCCAACGGACTGACTGACATCTCCTTCACCGTCGCCAAAGTCGATCTGGACGCCGCTTCGTTGGTCTGCGAGAAGGTCAAGGAAGAGATCGGCGCGGCCTACGTGACGAGCGACGACAACATCGGACGCGTGTCGCTGGTCGGCGCGGGGATGAAGTCGAGCCCCGGGGTCACCGCGTTGATGTTTGAGACGTTGTCCGAGCACGGGATCAACATCGAGATGATCTCGACGAGTTCTATCCGGATTTCGTGTGTGCTGCGCGCTGACAAGGTCGCCGACGCCGTGCGCTACCTGCACACCGCATTCGGTCTCGACGCCGTCTAGTCCTAGACTCCACCCATGCGAGTAGCCATAATCGGGGCCACGGGCCAGGTTGGAACTGTCATGCGCGCCATCCTGCGCGAACGGAATTTTCCCGTGGACGAGATTCGATTCTTCGGATCGGCCCGCTCGGCCGGTTCGACCTTGGAGTGGCAGGGTCGCCCAATCGTCGTCGAGGACGCGGCCACGGCGGACTTTCGCGGTATCGAGATCGCCCTCGCGTCGTCGGGGGCGTCCTCGTCGAGAATCCTTTCGCCACGGTTGGCCGAGGCCGGCGCCATCGTGATCGACAATTCGTCAGCGTGGCGCATGGACCCCGAGGTGCCCTTGGTCGTACCCGAAGTGAACGCGCACGCGTTGCGCTCGATCCCCAAGGGCATCGTGGCGAATCCGAACTGCACCACCATGGCCGCCATGCCGGTACTCAAGCCACTGCACCTGGCGGCTGGCCTGCGGACCCTGACGGTCTCGACCTACCAGGCGGTCAGCGGAGCCGGGCGCGAGGGGGTGGACGAACTGGCCTCCCAACTCGAGACGTCCGTCACGCGAGACGTGCGCGCACTCACCTTCGACGGGGAGGCCTTTCCCCTGGCTCCCGGCGTGAAGTTCCCGATGACCATCGCCCATAACGTCGTGCCGCTGGCGGGTTCCATCGTGGATGACGGATCGCTCGAGACCGGTGAGGAGCAGAAACTCCGCGACGAGAGTCGCAAGATCCTCGAGATCCCGGGACTGCTGGTCGACGCGACCTGCGTGCGGGTGCCAGTGTTCACCGGCCACTCTCTGGCCATCACGGCAGGGTTTGAACGGCCAATCTCTCCTGAAGAGGCGACGGCGCTGCTCCTAGAGGCGGCGGGCGTCGTGGTGCACGATCTGCCCAACCCGCGTCTGAGCGCGGGCAAGGACCCGAGCTTCGTGGGGCGCATACGCCGGGCTGAGACGGTGACTCACGGGCTTTCACTGTTCGTGAGTGGAGACAACTTGCGCAAGGGTGCCGCACTGAACGCCATCCAAATCGCCGAGGCGATCCTGGCGCTCTAGTCGGCGCCGTCGCGACCGACCTGGCGGCGGGCGAGGTTCACGCAGTGGTCCCCGAAGCGTTCGTAGAACCGCGCGAGCAGCGCCAACTCCACGGCCACCGGCAAGGTCATTGAGCCGGAGGTCAACTCCGCGGTCAGTGAGACGTGTAGGTCGTCGAGTTCATCGTCAATGTCCTCGATGGCCCCGGTCGACTCGAGTTTGCCGTCGATGATGACGTCGGTGGCTTCGCGCCAGATCGTGCTCGCCACCTCACCCATGCGCTCGATCAGTCCGCGACTGCGTGGACTCATCTCGACGCCGAGCCCACGTGCCGCACGGCGCGCGATGTGTTCGGCGAGGTCGCCGTTGCGCTCCACTTCGGGCAGGATCCGCAACAACGTCAGCAGTTGACGCCGATCCTCAACTGTCAAGGTTGGGTTGGAGAGCAGTTGCACCTCAGTGGCGCTGACGACGGAGTTGACCAGGGTATCGATCACAATGTCCTGATCCACGATGAGCTTGGCCAGTTCCCGGTCACCCGCGAGCAGGGCGTGGGTGGCACCCGCGATCGCCTCGCCGACCAAGGCGAAGATCCGCACGACCTGGGGCCGGAACTCGTTCAGGTCGCCCGGGACCGGTGCATCGTCCGGTGGCGACACGGTACGAGAGCCAAATAGCCGGAACATGGCTAAAGGCTATCGTCGCGTCACAGTCATTCCTTATGGTGGGGGTGTCCAGTCGAAAGGGATGACATGGTGGTGGCACTCGTAGGGATTGTTGGGCTCTTCCTCGGCGCTGGTATCGCGTGGGTTGTCACCTCGCGTCGTGCCCAAGCCATGCGTGAGGAGGTCCTGCGGACCGAGACGCAGATCGCCGTCCGAGACGCGGAGTTGGCTTCGGCGACTGCGCTCATCGAACGTCAGAGGTCCGAGCACGTCACGGCGCTCGCCAATCTCGAGCAGACGTTCGAGAACCTCTCGAACCGGGTGCTCGACCAGACGGTCCAGAAGTTCAATCTGTCCCAGGAGGAGATGCATCGTCTTCGCGAGACCAAACTGGACACGACGCTGCGTCCCCTCGAGGACCTGCTCGACGAGTACAAGCGCAACCTGGCCGACTTTCACACGGTCAATGCGGGAGCGCTCTCGGACGTGAAGAGCAAGGCCGAGGAGTTGTTGGAGGCGCAGCGACTGTCCCAGCAGGAGACTCGTCGACTGAACCAGTTGCTCGGGCGAAGCGACCAACGGGGTCGCTGGGGAGAGATCCAGCTGGCCAACGTGCTGGAGATCTCCGGATTGCGTCAGAACGTCGACTACACGATGCAGGTGTCGGGCACCAATGATGCCGGGCGAGGACTGCGCCCCGACTGCGTGGTCAACATGCCCAACGGCACCCGCATCGCCATCGACGCGAAGTTCCCCTTCGACGCGTTCGAGTCGGCCCTCGCCACCGAGGACGTCGACGAGCGGCGGATTCTGTTCGCCAAACACGCCAAGGACCTGCGCGGCCACGTGAAGAAGCTCAACGAGAAGGGGTACTGGGAGGTCATCACGCCCGCCCCCGAATTCGTCGTCTGTTTCGTGCCGAGTGACTTCGCGATCTCGGCCGCTCTCGACGCCGACCCGGACCTCGTCACCTACGCGGCCAAGGAGCGGGTGCTCATCGCGGGCCCGACCAACCTGTGGTCCTTGTTGTGGTCCGTCGCTATGGTGCTCGGTCAGCACCAGGTCGCACTCAACGCCGAGCGGATCTACCAGACGGCTGAGACGATCTTCGACCGCATCCGTCTGGTGGCTGAACCCATGGCGAAGATGGGTCGGGCTCTGGATACCGGTGTCGCGGAGTACAACCGACTCGTGCGGTCCTTCGAGTCGCGATTGATCCCCGCGGCGTTGGAGGTACGCAAACTCGGCGGCGCCAAGCGGGCGAAGGATCTGCCCGAACTGGGCACCGTAAATGAACTCTCCTCGGGTCTCAACGAAGGCAAGTGGGGGATCGATCCGGAGAACCCGTTGCCCGCCGGCGTCTCGGAGATCCTCGAGCTCGAAGGATTCGACGAGAACGACTGAAATTGGCCCCGAGTAAGTTCTAACTCCGTGGCCCGCACTCGCGCTCGACGTCGTCGACAGTCCGTGTACCTGACCGTAGCCCTGGCGCTCACGCTCTTGGTACTGCTCTTCGCGCGTGATATCAACCGTTCGGCCCACGGGGCGATCGGTCCGCGACGAAGCGAGAACCGCAGTTTCGGCCAGATGGTCAACCTGCTCGTCGCCCAAGAGAACAGCCTCGATGCCCGCCTGTACTACCTGCTGCAACACGGGGGGTCGCTCAGTCGCCCAGTGTTCGCGGCGCGTCTGGCTCAGCTCTCCCAGCAGTTGCCAGGTTGGACCACCGAGGCCGAATTGCTGCACCGCCCCGTCCTCGCCCATCACGTCAACGACCTCGTGTTTGCGCTCACCGAACAGCGGATCGACGACTATCAGAACCTGTTCAGCGATCTGGCATCACGGTTGAGTCTGCCGTGGTTACCCGCCCCCAAGGGCAACCAGGTCGTGAGCGGGCCCGCCCCGTCGCTGGTCGCCACCGTCAACCAGTGGGACCTCGCCCGATGGTCGCTGACCCACGAGCCCGGACGGGTGACGCTGCCAGAACTTTCGATGGGCGCCGCCAAGTACTACGTGGCTGTGGGCACCAATCAGCTCACCAGTTCGACCTCACTCGCGCCAACCAGGGCCATCGGAATCGTGGCGGTCGAAGTGACACCCACGCCGCTGCCCGCGGCGGCCGGCGTCCTGCTCCTGCCCCCGGTCACCTCGATCCAAGTGGGCGTCACGGTGAGCAACGTGGCCTACATCGAACAACCGGTCACGCTGGAGGTCGTCTTCAAGCCATCCTTCGGACCCGCCCGTAGTCAGACGCTGCATACGGTGCTCGGCCCTCTGCAGTCCTACGCTTTCGTGCCCGGGGCGCTCGCGACGGTGGCGAGCGAGCGCGCCACCCTTCGGGTCACGGTGTCGGGAGCGCCGCCGGGACCGGGTCTTGGCAACTCACGGACCTACCAGGTCAAAATCTCGCCGTCGGGCAACTGACGTGCCGGCGGTCCCACCCACTGATTGACCTACGATGGGCCATGCCCACATAATTTGAATCGAGGAATCGTGACGCAGTCCATAACCGTGACAGATAACCGGACCGGTGAGACGCAAGAGATTCCCATCAACAATGGTGGTATCGCTGCGAGCGCACTTGTCAAGGCCGTTCCCGGAGTGTGGGTCTACGACCCCGGCTTCATGGCCACGGCCGCCGCTGAATCGGCGATCACGTACCTTGATGGGGATGCCGGGATCCTGCGCTACCGCGGCTACCCCATTGAGCAACTGGCCGAGCAGTCCACGTACCTCGAAGTCGCCTACCTGCTGAACCACGGCGAGTTGCCGACCGCCGAGCAGTCGGCGGCGTGGGAGCGAGAGATCACGTATCACACCTTCATCCATGAGAACGTGCGCAAGCGCTTCCTCGAAGGTTTCAACTACGACGCGCACCCGATGGGAATGCTGGTGTCGGCCGTCGCCGCACTTTCGACGTACTACAAGGATGCGAAGATTCTCGACGACCCCGAAATCCTCCACCGTCAAGTCGTTCGCCTGATCGCGAAGATGCCGACCCTCGCCGCCGCGGCCCACCGCTTCTCGGTGGGAATGCCCTTCGTGTACCCGGATAATTCATTGGGTTACTCCCAGAACTTCCTCTCGATGATGTGGAAGGTCGCAGAGCCCCGCTACGAAGCTGACCCGATCCTCGCCCGAGCCCTGGACGTGCTGTTCATCCTGCACGCCGACCACGAGCAGAACTGTGGGACCACCGCGATGCGGGTGGCGGGTTCATCGCACGCCGACCCGTACTCGGCGACCGCCGCGGCGACCGCCGCGCTCTACGGCCCCCGCCACGGCGGTGCCAACGAGGCCGTGTTGAAGATGCTCACGAAGATCGGCAGCATCGAGAACATCCCGGCCTTCATCGAAACGGTCAAGCACGGCAAGACCAAGCTCGAGGGATTCGGTCACCGCGTGTACAAGAACTTCGACCCGCGCGCCCAGATCATCAAGAAGACCGCCGATGACGTCTTCAAAGTGACCGGCAAGAATCCGCTGCTCGACATCGCCCTCAAACTTGAGGAGATCGCGCTGAAGGACGACTACTTCATCTCGCGTCGGCTCTATCCGAATGTCGACTTCTACTCGGGCCTGATCTACCAGGCGATGGGGTTCCCCGTGGAAATGTTCACGGTGTTGTTCGCGATTCCGCGCACGTCGGGCTGGCTCGCCCACTTCCAGGAACTGCTCAACCAGGACATGAAGATCGCCCGTCCGCGTCAGCTCTACATCGGATCCGACGAGCGCAACTACGTGCCGATGGCCCAGCGCTAGCAGGGGTTAGAGCGGGGCGTTGATCGCCTCGATCAGTTGGGCCGCGTGGTCGTGCGGGTGGCGCGTGTAGACGTCGAGCCACCGGTCGAGCGTGTAGCGCCCGATCTCGCTGTGCTCGCCGTAGCGTTCGAGATCGCTCGGGACGATGCGACCGAGCACGTCGAGCGAGGCGTGACGCACGGCGCGAAAGACCGCCACGGAGTTCTCGACGGGGAGGTCTCGGTACCCGAGGGCGGAGCACTCGGCCCACGCGGCTTCGTCGTAGCCCTGGATCTTCGAGCCGACCGGCTCGGCCAGGAGGCGGCGCAGGCGGGCGTAGGACTGCGCCTCACTGTCGGCGACGTGGTGGATGACCTGGCGCGCGCTCCAGCCGTCGGGGACGTGTCGGTCAAGATTCTCGGGCGTGACCGCCGCGAGCGTTGCGAGGAAGTGGTCGGTGCCGGCCGCGTAACCGGCGATACGTTCGGTGAGTCCCATGTTCAGCCCTTCGTTGTTGTTGGATCGATAACCCGGGTAAGACCTTCCTGCACCATCGAAACCATCAACTGGCCCGCCTGGTTGAACAGGAAGCCGCGGGCCAGTCCCCGTCCACCGTGGGCGATGGGGGAGTCGGTGTCGTAGAGGAGCCATTCGTCAGCCTGCAGGTCGCGGTGGAACCACATGCAGTGGTCGAGGCTGGCGCCCATGAAGGTGCCGTCGTCCCAGCGCACGGCGTGCGGGGCCAAGATGGCGTCGAAGAGGCTCATATCGCTCGCGTAGGTGACCACGCAGGCGTGCAACAGCGGATCGTCGGGCAGGGCGCCATCGGCCTTGATCCAGAGGCGTTGGCGCGGCTCGCGGTTGCGATGGGGACTCCACGGCAGTTCGCCGATGAAGCGCTGATCGATGGGGTGGTTGCGCTTGAACCACTCGTCGATGTCACCGAATTCGTTCTGTACCCGCACCGAGAGGGGCTCGATGGTCTCGGGCCCGGGGACCTCGGGCATCGGGAACTGGTGCTCGATACTCACCTCATCGGTGTGGAAACTCGCCTGCATGTTGTAGATAGCCCGGCCTTGCTGAATCGCCACCACGCGGCGGGTCGTAAAGCTGCGGCCGTCACGAATACGGTCCACTTCATAGAGGATCGGCACTTTGGGGTTGCCCGGTCGCAGGAAGTACGAATGCAGCGAGTGGACCCGGCCGACGTCGACGGTTCGACCCGCCGCCATCAGGGCCTGGGCGGCCACTTGGCCACCGAAGGTGCGCTGGCGCTCCTCCTCGGGATGACGCCCTCGATAGGTGTTCACCTCAATCGTTTCGAGGTCGAGCAGTTCCACCAGTGAGTCGAGGGCTTCGGACATTCCTACATTGTTGCACCCCGCCTCGGGGATGGGGTGGGGGTAGGCTTGACAGGATGCCTGACCGTTTACGTTCACTCTTGGCGTGGTCCAAGACCCACGAGGGTAAGAAACTCATCCGCTTCACCGCGGTCTCGGTGGTCTCGACTGCAGTCTCGTTCACGTCGATCTCCATCCTCTACGGTTTCAAGATCATCCCGGGCGTCATGTGGTCGACGCTGGCGGGCAACCTGATCGCCTCGCTGCCCGCGTATCACCTCAACCGAATCTGGACCTGGGGCAAGCGCGGTCGCAGCCACTTCCGCGCCGAGATCGTCCCCTTCTGGTCGATGACCTTCCTCGGTATCGCCGTGTCCCAGATCGGCGCCTACTGGGCCCGATCGGAGGTCCACACACACCATTGGGCCCATATCTTCAATACCGCGCTGGTCTCGTTCACGAACCTGTTCAGCTTCGGGCTCTTCTGGGTGCTGAAGATGATGGTGTTCAACCGAATCTTCCAGGTGCACGAACTCGAAGAGATCGAAGAGCACCTCAGCGCCGAGGAGTCGACGGCGAGTTAGTCGCGGAAGTTGGTGAACTGCAAGGGCACCGACAGGCTGGATTCCTTCAGCATGGTCATGACGCTCTGCAGGTCGTCACGCTGTTTGCCGGTCACCCGCACCTGGTCGCCCTGAATCGACGAACTGAGGTTCTTCACGGCCATGTCCTTGATGAGCTTGTTGATCTGCTTGCCAATCTCCTGGGAGATCCCCGCCTTCAGAACCACCTTCTGACGGGCGCTGCCGTGGCTCGCCTCGTCGACCTTGCCCGGGTCGAGCACCTTCAGCGAGACCGAGCGCTTCACGAGCTTCTCCTCGAGGAGTTGGTAGAGGGCGCGGAGGCGGTCCTCGGTCGAGGCGCTCAGGCTGAGCTCCTTCTCGCTGAATTCGATGGTGGCGTTGGTCCCCTTGAAGTCGAAGCGGGTACCGGCCTCGCGGTTGGCCTGGTCGACGGCGTTGCGAACTTCTTGCAGGTCGATTTCGGAGACGATGTCGAAACTGGGCATGCATGAATCGTAGATGCTCGCGCCCGGCCTATTGCCTCACGTCAAATCCTCCGCGAAGCCTGAATCGTTGCCTCATCTAAAACCTCCGCATGGGGAGGGCGGGTGAATGACCGGTTGACCCGCCGAATCGGGGCGAGCCCCTTGTTCAGCGAGTAGTGCTCCAACTCCGCGAGGAGCCGCTCAATCTGGTCGTGCAGGGCGGCCATGTGGAGTTCGTCGAAAGCCTCGTTCATTCGGTTTCGAGTGACGTCAGTCACCTCGGGGTGGGCGAGCGCTCGGGTGAAGGGGGTCTGGGCGCGGTCGTAGCGCTTGGTGACCTTGGCGCCGTGGCGCTGTTTCATGACGAGCTTCTGCTGGGCGAGTAGGTAATTGGTGAAGGTCCCGTCGAGG
>Ga0307377_10000769_pt1 | contig 42308 bp, 63 predicted proteins | sample TR3MG_FD_202535 | JGI IMG/M metagenome (GOLD analysis project Ga0307377, IMG submission 202535) | Soil microbial communities from Risofladan, Vaasa, Finland - TR-3 | ecosystem: Environmental > Terrestrial > Soil > Coastal area > Acid sulfate soil | place: Finland: Risofladan, Vaasa | collected...
CCCGGCTGTGGAATGGAAAATAAGATTTATTAATCACTCCCCAGGATAAAGAGAGGGGGTTTTTATTTTGACCTCAGACGTAATTATTAACCACTGCTTAAAAGCTATTGGCGAGGATGACCCTGTCGCCCCGGTTGAAATGACCCGGGTTGAGTGTCTTCAACTGATTAATTTATTCTATCAGAACGAGATCGGGGAGCGCCTCAAAAACCTACTCTCCTATACTTATGACGCCAGCGACGGGGCGCACACAATTACTTTAGGTATCGGAACATTACCAAGCGATTTTTTGCTTCCGTCCAGGGTGTACGACGGAGACGCTGAAACTGATGACCCACTGGAACAAATTTTTGATATCGAAAACAAGGTTACTGACACGGATACAACGTCACAATATATGATTCCAAACACAACACAGTTATGGATTTTTGGGACGACTCCAACCAACACCATTAAACTCTATTACTATGTCAAGCCGACTGCTTTAACAGACAGCGCAGCATCTTCGCCAACTGCATTAAAAGAAAAGTTTCACCTTGACCCGTTTATGATCCACATAAAAGAAACAATGGCAATTAGGAACGACTACCTAAAAGACATGTTTGACCTGAAATCTCTAAAGTTAGACATTCTTGATGCCATTGAAAAAGCGCACAGTGTAGAAAAGCACGATGATAGTACCCTTATCATCAAAGATGTGTATGGGGTGTTGTAAATGGCCTATGACCGCATAAGAACAAGACATGGCAGTAACCGTGGCCGCAATAACCAACCCCTGCCAATCGAGCAAAAGGACTGGCGAGGGGTTAACTATGTAGACGACATCTACACTATGCCGCCGCAACACCTGCCATTTGCTCAAAATGTTGACCTGGGAGCGCCTATCGGGGCAATATCCAAGGTGGCAGGGTATGAATCCCTGTTTACCTCCCTTGGCGCCGGGAAGATTTTGGGCCTTCACGCCTGGGAGCACTCTGACGGCGACAAGCTGATCGCAGCCTGGGACAAGTACCTTTACCTGCTGTCCGGCGCCTCCGGCAGTATCGCCAAGACCTCACGGGCTGATTGGGATGCTGGAACCAAGACCAATCTTGATACCGCTACCAGCCCTGGTGATGTGAAAATGGCTAAAACCGGGACTGATTTTAGCGAAGCGGACACATTAACCGCCGATTTCAACGGAACCCACAGCAATACCGTGGCGGCAACCGACTCGGTTAAATTGACTATAGAAACGGTTCAAGAGTATGGGATTGTTTCTTTAGGTGCTACATCTTCACAGTATAATGGGGATAATGACACTGAGCAAGGTTGGAAATTTACGGTAGGGGCATCAAATATAATAGTTTCTAAATTACGGGTGTTTTGGGCTAAAGCCCAAAGTATCACCCTGCGTTTATGGAGAGTGAGTGATTCTGCTTTACTAAGTTCAGTAACAGTCACGGCAGCAGATAGTTCTTGGGTAGTGGGCAGTATATCCCCTATCACTCTGACAGCAGGGGCTTCTTATGTTGTTTCTGCCGGTGCGCCAATGTCTCCTTATGCCACCTATCGTTATATTGCAAAAGCAAGTAATACTTATAATTCCAAGATAACCTGCAATGAAGGAAGATATTATCTAAACATAGGTTACTACCCTTCAGTCATTATTGATGCAAATATTTTTGGCATTACAGACATCGGAATTGACGTGACCGGCTACAACGCGTCAGGGACGTATACGCATACCGTCCAGAACATCAGCGGAGTAGGGGTGGTTAAAACCTCTACAATCACCTTTAACAAGACAGTTCCGGCAGGAACAACACTCACTATAGAGGTGAGGATTTCAACAGACGGAGGTTCCACATGGGGATCGTGGACGGCTAAAAATACTGGTGATTCATTTATTACTGCCGGCACTGATATAAGTAACTACCGTTTCCAGTGGCGTGCAAATTTATCCACCACAGATACCAGCGCCACACCGACGCTGGCCGATGTTACTATCAGTGTGACTACTGCCTACTACACAGCAGGCGTTTGGCTTTCTCCCGTCTTGGATATGGGCAATACTCCGATGGTAGCAACTCTTTCCTGGACACAAACAATACCCGCAAATACAACGGTGACATGGTATGCCAGGGGTTCGAGTAATGGGACGGTGTTTGGAGATTGGCAGGAGATAACTGTCAGCGGTGACGCCATACCGTTATTGAGATATGCCCAGGTTAAATTTGAAATGACCGGAACAATTAGCGCGACGGCGACGGTATCAGACTTTCTCATAGGTTATTCCACCTCATACACGCAAGCTAACCGGCTAGATATATCACCGCTGGGCAGGACTAGCAACCTACTCACAGGGAACCGTGTGAGGATGCAGGACTATGACGATAGGTGTTATTGTGCGGATGGCTTGAGGCCGTTTGTTTTATATGTAAACGACAACACGGCGGTAACAGGCACGGCGCAGTCTGGAACGAGCAGTACAATACGGTTAGCAGCCGGGGCCAGTGCAGTAAACGACTTCTTTAACAATGCGTTTGTAACAATTACCGGGGGCACCGGAGTGGGGCAGACGCGGTTTATCTCCGACTACAATGGATCCACAAAGGATGCTACTGTATCGGTTAACTGGACAACGAACCCTGACGCCACATCCACCTACTCTATCAACTCTGCGGTGAAGGCACGGAAGGCAGGGGTTGACCCTCCAGGAACTGCTCCAACCCTAGCAGATTCAACGGTAGCAGGGACACCAAACGGGGTTTATTACGGCAAAATTACCTTCGTCAACGCGGAAGGCTACGAATCAAATCCGTCAAGTGCCTCTGCTTCGGTAACCGTAGCCAGCAAAAAAATCACCTGGACAGTTCCGGTAGATGCTTCAGCCGGTAAGACTACGGCAAAGCGGAAACTATACCGTACTAAGGCTGGTGGGAGTGTTTATTACTATATCGCCACCGTAGCCGACAACACGACCACGGCTTACACGGACAATATAGCGGACGCCTCGCTTACCGTTCTGATGGAGGACAACAACAATATCCCGCCAAGTGCCTCCATTGTGTACGCGTTTATGACATACATGTTTTATGCCAGTGGTAGCGATCTGTGGTTCTCGAAGGTCGGAACGCCGGAGCAGGTCCCTAATATCACCGGGGACATGCAGGTTAATATGTTGCCGAGTGTGATATTGGACATCAAAAGCAGTCCAATGGCGCTTATTCCCCAGGGTGAAAACTTTATTGCTCCGATCACGACGAATACCGGCTTTATTTTTGACTCTGATCCTACCGTGGATACCACGATAATGAGGCTGATTGATAAAAACGGATCGCTGTCATTTGAAGCGTCTGATATTTGCATTGATCCGCAATTAAGGTCTATCCTGGTCTTTCCGACAAACACAGGGGTTAGGACACTTCTCCCCGGCTTACAGGAGGGCAGTATTGAGTCCACGCCGATGTCCCGGAATATCCAAAACTACTTTGACCGGACGGTCAACCGCACAAACATGGCCGGGATATTCTTTAATAGCTACTATCTCATTTCGGTGGAGCATCACGACCCTGACGCGGCGGTAAACGAATACCTGACCTTTGCCTATGATTTTAGAACCAATGAGTGGTACGGACCTTGGACGTTCGGGTGCTCCTGCTACATTATTTCGGCTGGCGTTCTTTACGCTGGCGACCCGGCGGTGGGCAAGATTTACCGAATGTTTACGGGTAGCTCCGGCGCCGGAGCAAACCTAAAAATGATCGCTGATTTACCGATGATATCACCAGGCGGTGAGAATCGGACGTACAGGTTTAATAAATTCATGCTGATGTTGTCTGCTGATAGTGACACGAGCGTGACGACAGTCAAGCCAAAGGTGGACTCCAGGGAGGCTACTGTCAGCCTGGGAACTCTTACCGACACATTCACGGGAGATGTTCGCCCGGGCCATAATAATCTGCGGTCGAAGAAATACAAAATCCCCTTGTCGCGGGGGAATACGTTGTCTTACCGGATTGAGGACGATAGCACACATCCGATCTCGATTCAGAAGGTTATTACTGAATGCGAAGTTTTGCCGTTGAAAAAGTAAAAGCCGCCTTTCGGGGCGGCTTAAAGCTTTAATGTGAGGGTTTTGTTTCGATGTAACCGCTTTTAGTATTTGTATCCCATATAATATTCACGCCGAACGCTTGAGAAATAAACCCGAGTGGTACATTGTAGTTAAGTAAATCTGTAATAAGCCTAAGCGGGATTCTTATTTCACTATTAGAGAAATAAGAATTTTTATCAGGTGTTAATTCTTCATTGTTGTTATTAGGTATAAACCTAAAACTTCCCTGATGTTTTGCCACAGCCCGATTCATTAAAGCCTCGGCGGTTGGATTAACGTAGGAATTGCCGTTAGTGTAGTCGTAAACGGTAGTATCAGCAAAACAAGTACCTTGCAGTGAAAATAAAATAACTAAACAAATCACGCACACAAAAACTTTTTTAAACAAATGTATTCCTCCTTTTTTGTTTTAATATTAAACCCAAAAGTAAGTATTTACAAGAAAATTTGCCGCCTCCGGGCGGTTATTTATTTCAAAAAAAACGGAGGTGTTTAAAGTGGCTCTTAATAACAACTATAACCCGTACAACCCCTTGGGAACTTCAGCGCTGGCGAATTTAAGGATTGCGAATACTGCTAGTGGTGCAGGAAGAAACAATATTTCTCCTGACGTTGGGAGGTATCCTGGTATTTATACCGGGCCAACCACTGTTTACGATTACACCGGCGGGAATGCCTATGTCAACCCAACCGCCGAGGCTTTAATGAACCAATCTGTAGTTAAGTACCCAAATAATAATACGGCTGGAAACGGGCAGGGAGCGAATAAATATGCTCCTTCCGGAGCAACTACACCCACACCCCTGTACCCAACCCCACCCGACCCAACCCCAAATTACACGATGCCAACAGTCCCGAGTTTATCTTGGGAAGAAGCTCAAGCACGGGCAAAAGGTATGTTTCAACCCCAATACGAACTTGCCAGGATGCGTAGCGAAAAGCAATTTGCCGATCAGCGTGCGAGGCTTCCGGGGTTACTTAACGCCAGGGGGTACCTCTACGGTGGCAAGCGGGAGGCCGGGGAAAACAACCTAACGCAAGACCAGGCCATGACACTAAACCAATTAGATACCGACTTTGCAGCAAAAGAAGCTTCTGCGGCAAGCTCTATTTATAGCAATGAACAGGCCGCAGCCAACACACTGCTTTCCCAGCTCATTACTCAGAAAAACAACGAGAATCAGGCGGCATGGAATACTTGGAATACGAAGTACAATGCGGCATTCCAGGGGGCGCAGGGCGATAAAAACCGGACTATTCTGAAAAATACAGCGATGTCGAAGTGGATTGACTATTTCCTTGGTAACGAGTAGGGGGTGGGTGTGAATGGCAATGGATTTTTCGCAATTTGACCCTGACATGCAGGACACGATCAAGCAGGCACAGCAGATAGCGGGATTTATTAAAGCCTCCCGTACCCAACAGAGGACACAGCCGGTTACAAATGCCTTGTCGGGGCTGGGCGAACAATACAAATCTGCCCAGACCGACGAACAGCGTCAGTCGGCAAACACCTTGGCGAACCTGACCAGGGGCAATTATCTTGCAGGAGGCGGTTCTCCAGCAGACCTTCCTTCTCAAAATTGGGGCAGTGATCCTTCACAGGGGTTCCAAACCTCAGAAGGATTTCAGGCGCCCATAACAGGTTATGAGGGATTAAAGCGACCCGATGCCATATCTAATAGGCGCCAGGCTTTTATGGATATGTTTGAGAAGCAGAAGTGGCAAGCCACTCCGGAAAGCCAGGATTGGTACCTCCCAGCAGCTAAACAGCAGGCAGAGGCTACTCTTGCGAATACGCGAAGAAGCGCAAACGCTCCTTATGGTGGCGGTGGAGGCGGTACAAGTAAACCTAGCCAAACAGTTACCGACCGGGGGAATTACGGATCTGCTCTGCAAGGCGTAGGCGACGCCCTTAAATCACTTGGCGGTGCTATGGGAAGCCAGCCATACGCAGATAGATATTCTACTGAATACGGGGTACTAGCTCCCGTCCAGGTCATTGAAAAACAGATCAACACACAGAGGCCACAACTAATCTCGCAGGGGATTGACCCGGACAAGTTAATCAATGAGGCGTACCAAATGGCCTACGGGAAGAGCAGGAAAGATTACTGGGGTCAATAAGGCGGTGATTATTAAATGGCATGGGACTTTACAGGTGGAATAGGCACTAGTAGCAATGAAGAAAAGAAGAAAAAAAGTTCTTCATGGGATTTCACTGGTGGATTAGACTTTTCTTCAGTCACAGAAAAATCGGTAATATCCGATATCCCCGGCGAAGGATCCCCCGAGATAAAGCGCCTTGCCAGTGAGTTATTCGTGGATGCACCAACTCCGACTCCAGCACCGAAGCCAACCCCGGAGCAGTTGCACCCCACACTCTGGAAACTCACCACGCCCCTCCGGGCTATATTTGAGAACCCCTGGATGGAACGGGCAGGTCAAGCCGGGTCGGAAGTCATGGGCATGATGGACCGTCCGGACAAGGTTACTACCGGCAGTAAATTCGGTGATATCTCGGCTGACTTGGCTGGCGGACTGATGGGATTTGCCGGTAACCCTGCCAGCGTAGGAGCAAAGTTGTGGGGCGGCACGGAGCAGGCCATTAGCGGAGCCTTGCCGCTTATCCCCAAACTTAACGTACTTCCGGCGATAGCACAGACCGGCTTAAAGATGGGGGCGACCACGTTACCCTATGAGGCAACCAGGGCTATAGCTAACGACAGACCATTTGACGCTGGCGAGGCTGGAACTGCGGCGGCATCTAATGCACTGTTGGGTATGTTGTTGCATGGCGGCGGGAAGGCGCTGGCATCGTTCAGGAGGCCCGGGGTGGTATCGCCGGTTCCCGATGTAGCTATTCCGGGACGGGCTCCTGGAGTTAACCCCCCGGTAGTGCCAAGATTAAACGACTTCGCCACGGGCAGGGACTTCTCCGTCCGGACAGATCGGGGAATCACTCAGGGTGAATTGGCGGCGTTTAAGGGCGCACCGGCGCGAAGTGGGGGGCGCGTTTACACGCAGCCGAAATTCTCCCCGGTAGAAGCTATGAACGCCAGAAATGCGCTTTATGAGGCGGCGGGGGTTAAGCGGGAGTTAGCGCAAGGCATATTAGAACCATGGCAAATGACAAGGGTAGATTTTAACGAGGGCCACTTTCTGCAAGGGACACATGGAGCGAATGCTGCTAAAATAAGAGATAGCGGTGGCGTAAATAAGGGATTTTATATTTTAGCATCAGAACCCAATGCCATGAAAACAGCGTCATGGTATACAAAAGGTGGTACGCAGAGGCGCGGTATTGGGGAAACTGATTGGACAAAAACAAGACCCGGGAGTGTTTTCGTTCTTCCTTCTAAAGAAGAATATGGTCATATTGATATGATAAAAGGCTTAAGAGAACAGGGCGGTCGGATGATTGGCGGCAGTAATTACCCATACAAAACCATACCATATGTGGCCGAGATTCCTCCGGGCGTAGACCCACACAAGTTTTTAGTTGAAAAAGCTATCACTGAAGGAAAGCCAGTTCCAGCAAAAGTATTAAAAGACTACCCAGATCTACAAGCAAAGGCAGTGGGTACCCCAGGGAAAGGGTTTGCGTCGAAGCCTGCACTTCCACCGCTGAGGCCAATAGCCCCCAATGGGATACTTGGGCCGGGCTCGATCAGTGCGGCGAAGTTTACTATTCCTAAGAAACAGTCTCTTATTCCTGGGACGAATGATCGTGTCCGGTCATTCCATGTTACGGGTATGAAATCTCCTATTACCGCGCCGGAAACAAAATCCGGCTTACTGATGGACGTTTATGAGGGAGGTCCTGGCGTTTACCAGCGCATTTCTCATACTCAGACGGAGGCGGGGGCAAAGCAATACTTAGCAGAAGAGGGGCTTGATAAGTCCATTAACTACGTCCTGCACTCTAAGGACGTGTCCTCTTACAAGACGGGCCTTGCTAAGGAAGTTATCACCGAACTTCAAAACAAAGGCGGCATTAACCAAGCTCTTGATGTTTATGAAAGTATGGCCGAACAGTTAACCCGGGCTGGCCAAATGACCGAGGCGGCAAAACTGTTCAATGCGCTTACCCCTGATGGCGTAGTCTTAAAGGCTACCCGGGATATTAAAAAGGCCGCTGAACAACTTCCTGCCGGAACGAAGAAGAAACACCAGGAAACGTCGCAGAAGGTACAGGAAACCTTCGACCAGATTAACAAGGAAACGGTTGAACAGGTTATCGCGGAAACACCACAGCTTGACAAGATTCCGGCACAAGGTAAGCCTGGAATACCCCGTACCGGAGATCAAACTGGTGGGCAGCCGAAGGAGAAGAAAGGACCTGCCCCTGCTGAAATGCTGGCGCAGCGGGTGAAACAACACGTTGCCGAACCGAAAGAAGGGGAAGCCGATCCTATTAAGGATATGGTGAATACCCTCTTTAAGAAGGCTAAAGAGGTTTTGCCGGAGCAGGAAGTTAAGCGCATCCCCCGTGACGAGATGGAATTTATCAAAGAGGCTATTGCGAACAAGCAAAAGTATGGAACTGTTTGGAATGAGGCCAAAAAAGTCTTACAGGCCAAATACGGCGACAAACCCGAAGTTATGAATAGTGTCGAATCCTTTATCAGTCATTACCTTAATATTCCCTATTCTGAAAAATCCATCGGGAAAATTACCCGGGCGGGAATCAGGGGGGAAGAAATCGACCTTGCCCAAGTGGTACGCCAGCACTACACGATGCAAGATAAGACCGGCAGGGACTTGGTTAAGAAACTGGTGGACTTCGGCAGCCTGCCGCAGCGTGACGCCGAAATACTGGCGCTGGAAATCGGGACTAAGTTTGACGAATTGGCGGCCAGGAAGAAACAGCAGGTACTTGACCAGATATTTAAACAACGTGGACCAATTCAACGTAAACCTATTGACCAAAAAATCATTGAATGGTCAAACATGGGGGCACTGAGCGACGCGCAGTACAGGCGGCTTGTGGCTGAGAAGATGGGGCTGCCGGTATTAACCGACGACGTTGCAAACTCCCTGCGAAAGCTTGCCAATGAGGCGCAAACGTCAACGGGCAGGAAAGCTGAGATTCTTCGGGCGCAGATTGTGGATTTAGTAGCGAAGCAGATACCGACACCGTTTTGGCGTAAGGTGGCCTCCATTCAGACCATGGCGCAACTCCTGAACCCCAAGACGGCGATCCGGAACATAGTTGGTAACTTCGGCTTTGCCGGTATGGAAAATGTCAGTGGCGTTGTCGGTGCTGGCGTTGATAAGGCGCTATCCCTGGCGACCGGCCAGCGTACAAAGGTACTGCCGAGCCTTGGCGTACAGGCGAAGGGCTTTAAACAGGGGTGGAAGTACGGCCTGGAAGATGCCCGGCTAGGAATTGACACTTCCGGCTTAACTGGAAAGTTTGATATTCCACTGAGTAGGACATTCCGCAAGGGGCCTTTAGGATTCGCGGAGAAGGCGCTCAATATTGAACTGAGGGCAACTGACCGCGCTTTCTACCAGGCCGCTTATGATGGATCCCTAAATAACCAGATGAGGGCGGCGAAGGTAAACGCCCCTACGGAGGAAATGAGAAATGTCGCCCACCTAGACGGATTATACAAAACATTCCAGGACGATAACGCTTTAAGTAAATTATTTGTTGGGATTAAACAAGCCCTAAATAAAGTAACTGGTAGCAAGGAATTCGGCGCAGGGGATTTTATTATCAAATATCCTCGTACACCGGCTAATCTTCTGATGCGTGGGATTGATTATTCCCCGGCTGGATTTGTCAAGACTATCCTGGAAGCGGCAAGACCTCTTGCCAAACAGCAGTTTAACCAGAAGGCTTTCGTCGAATCGTTCTCCCGGGCGCTCGTCGGATCTACCGCTTTATTTGGCACTGGTGTGCTCCTGCATAAGTTAGGGATCATCACCGGTCGTCCGGCAGAGGATCGGGACTTATCTGAACTCAATAGACAGTCAGGTTTTGGCGAGTACCGCATTAATGCCAGTGCCTTAAAGCGCCTGGTGTTCGGTGGTGGCGATACAAAACCACAGAAAGGTGATACCATTGTTAGCTATGACTGGTTCCAGCCACAGTCGATACCGCTTGCCATCGGCGCAGATGTTGACGCTAATAAAGGAAGCGCAGCCGGACTTGCCGGAACCATCCTACAAGCCTTGGGAACGGGCGTAAACGCCTTTGCAGAGCAGCCGGTAATGCAGGGTATCCAAACGGCATTTAGTGGCGGCTACGGCAACGCTGAACAGGGATTAATTAAGGTGCTCGAAGGTGTCCCCGCCTCGTTTATCCCAACACTATTGAACCAGGTTAAGCAACTGGCCGACAACCAACGGCGCGAGACTTACGACCCGAACAAAACCCAGGAGGCGCTCAACAGGGCTGGGAATAAAATACCCGGTCTGGCTGGTAATCTCCCGAGGAAATACGGCACCCTCGGCCAACCACTGGAAACCTACCAAGGGGGAAGCAATAACCCGGCTAACGTGTTCTTAAACCCGGCTTTCATCAATCAGTACAACCCATCCCGCGAGGTGGGCATGGTAAATAAAATCTACGAGCAGACCGGGGAGACAAGTCAAATCCCCCGGGTGATGCCGAAGAAGATCACCGTAAGCGGCAAGTCGTTTGTTTTGACCGGTCAGGAATATTCTAACTATCAGCGTATTGCTGGAGAATTAACGCAGAAGGGATTCGCGAAGATGTCGGAAAACATGAAGCCTGAAGAAGCAGTCAAAAAGATGCAAGGGGTAATGTCCGACGCCAACGAAGCGGCCAAGACACAGATATTGAAGGCCCGGGGTGAACGGGTTTACAAAAAGGGCAGTGGGATAGTAGTAAAATAACCGCTCTACACGAGGCGGTTTTCTGTAAAACATTGGAAGCGATTATTAAAACGATTCCAGCTAAACTATAGACCCTTATACTCTTGTTGTTCTAGTTTTTCTGATTGTACTCCGCAAAAAGCAATTAAACCTATAGCCACAAGCCACAATACAACGTAAGAGATTATGGCAATGGTGTAGGTGTTAAACCATGTTCCCGTCATTTTACATGATGCAAATACCCAATAAATTTCCGCAACAACTGGAAGTACAAGAGATATTAGCGCAGCGATTATACCTTTTTCTGCCAACGATATTATTATTGTCCATAAATGAATCAGTAGTCCGGCAATACCCAACACCAAGTACAAAACCCCACCGGAAATAAACCCGGCATTAACAAGAAGTTTACGTGTTTTCATTTTCAACCACCTCCTTTATTGGAAATTATACGCCGAGTACCTTATTCAATGCAAGAGGGGAGGATTAATTACCTCCCCTTCTCTATTAGTGTAGGCCCCGCCCAGGGGGTGGCCCCGACGGGTTTTAACAGAGATCAAACCTCTGTTGCCTACTCCTAAATAGTACCATCTTTGCTGGGAAACGTCCATGTCAGGCGCTTCCTTTTTGTAAAATTACACCAGGGGGTGGACAAGACGACGGAGCAAGAAGAAATCTCCGCGCTGTTAGTAGAAAATATCCGGCTATTCGACCGGATCATAACCAAGACGGATGAGTTAAACAAAAGGTTAGTAACCGCTTTCATAGTGGCAATGCTGGCCTTTTCGTTTACCCTTTTTGGTATCTCGTGGTTGTATTTCAAGTCAGATTATTTATACCCAGAGATCCCTCCGGTAACGCAGACACAAACTAATGATCAGAAAGTAGACATCAATACGAATGGAGGTAATAAATAATGCCTAAACCGCGGAAACCCCAGAAACCCCAGAAGCCACAAAAACCCCAGAAGCCCCAGGAGTAGGAGGCGCCATAATGAACTGCATTAACTGCAAACTTGAAAAGCGGATGGATGCTGCTGAGAGAGACATCAACAAATTACAGAAGGACCAGGGCGCCCAAGATGTCAACGCTGGGAAAATGGAAGTGACATTGCAGTATATCAAGATAACCCTGGATGATGTTAAAAAGAAGATTGACAAGATAACCGAAGCCCCAAGTAAGCGTTGGGATATCGTGTATAATACGTCAATCGCCGGGGTTGTAGCGGCTATTGTCGCGGCGGTAATGGCTGTAATAATAATAAAATAGGGGGATATTTATGCCATTAGTAATTTTAGACCCTGGCCATAGTCCAAAGAACGATTCTGGACAAGATCCCGGAGCTGTCGGAAACGGTATCCACGAGGCCGACATAACCGCCGATGTATGTAGCCGTATTGCCGCTAAATTGCCACTATACGGCATAGACAACGTGATTATCCAACCAGACGAGGAAACACTGGGGAGGGTAGTCGCAGAAGCCAACTCCCACCCGGAGGCCGCTTTCTTTTTGAGCGCCCACGTCAATAGCGCAGTAAGTGCGAACGCTACCGGTTTTGAGAGTTTTACCTATCCGGGCAGCCAGAAGGCCGATAATCTTCGCTTCTATGTCCACACCGAAGTAGCCAACTTTTATCGGCAGTATGGCTTTATGGACCGCGGTAAAAAGACGGCTAATTTTGCTGTTCTGCGGGATACATCCATGCCGGCGATGCTTTTCGAGAACCTTTTCATTTCTAACCAATTCGACGCTGCGAAGTTAAAGGATGTCGCCTTCCTTGATGGCCTGGCCGGAGCTTACGCCAAAGGCATAGCCCGGGCGCTTGGTTGCGCCTGGAAGAGGGAGGTTGAAGCTGTGATTCCTGATTGGGCCAAAGACAGTGTAATGTGGGCCGTGGCGCATGGCCTTATTGTTTCTCCAGAGAATCGGAGCGAGGATTTTTATGCGCTTATCAGGGTGCTGTACGAGTACGATAAAATGAAAGGTTGACTACGAAAGGGGGGGGGTGCTCTATTTGCAGTGTCCTGAGTGTAACACAGGAATGGAGGCTACAGTTATCCCTCGCAGCAATTTATACATCTGGGATTGTCCAAGATGCGGCACAAATTATGATGATAGAACGGCCAAAATTACATTAAGCAAAGAAAGGATGATGCCTGATGCGTCCCCGGCAATCGAATGAAGATAGAATACTTAAAATATCTTAAGGAGGAATCCCCTGTGGACGAACAAATCCAGGTTACCACCGAACCGGATCCGGACCCGTGTGCTAATTGCGATATTAAGGAAGAGCGGTACAGGCTCTATGCCGAGAATCAGGTTTTGCGGCAGAAGATTAAGCAAGTTTATGGAATTTTGGCTCCATTGTTATTTAGGAATGATGCCTGATGCGTCCCCGACAATCGCCTTAAACTTGAATATCTAAAGGAGGTCATACCTATGGGAGACGAACAAACCCAACCAAAGAAGCTGGATGCCATTGACTACACCCTTATTGCGGCTTTCATGATTGCCCTCGTAACCGTGTGCAGCATGGTGGTACAGGGTCAAGGCGTACCCGAATTGATGCAAAATATCTTCTGGGCTATCGGCATGGCGCTCGGAATGAAAAAAGTGCCAGCTTAACTATCATCCCTCAACCCCCGGCTCCGGCTGGGGGTTTTTCTGTTTTATGCGAAATTATTTCCGCGTAAACTTGGCTTTACAATGGGTGGATAGTGGGGGTATAATATGGATGGAGGTGTTTAAATGAAACAAAGAATAACCGTTGAGCAACTGAACGAACTGACCCCGGAGAAGAAGGAGAAGCTTCGGGAGTGGTGGAGGCCACAGGAAGGTGATTGCATTATAAGCGGAAAAGATGACCGTATTAGGTTTATAGGAAGACCTTGCAATGGTTTTGCCTGTCAGTTTTTCCCGTTTGCCAATTTTGGCAACGAAACAGACTTAATCCCAATAAATTTGTGCCTCCCCCATCTCTCCATCGGCCAGTGCATTGAACTGCTAGGTCATAAATTACAGAAAATAGAGTACGATTTTTTCATCAATAATTATTATGTCAGTGTTTTAAACATAGGCACAAACGGTAAAACAGAGTTAATCGACGCCCTATTCGCGGCAGTAAAGGAGGCGCTGTAAGTGTCAAAGCGCCTAGAAACCTACCTTGACGGTGAAACAATCAAGCGTATACAGGATGCCGCCAAACGGTCGAAACTATCCGTTAGTACGTGGTTGAAACTGGTTGCGCTGAGGGAATTGGATCGGGACGAATATCGCCAACGGAAGGAGGATGACAAGTGAGCCTAGAACTGCAAACCTGCCTCAAAAAGTACGGACCTCCACATATTTTCAGCTACCGCCACGGGGCCTGGATAAAAATAAAATGTGACGGTTACGCAGTTATTGACGAGTATCTCAGCCTATTTCTGTCCGGTCAGACGGTGGCGCAGTTATTTCTCGGGGAGGACGACATTGCGATTAGGCGAAGTGTGCTGGACAGGCCGTCCAACTTGGTTATGCGGGGTAAGGCGTGTTTCAATGTCAGGTGTGGCGGGGAGTTTTTTATGGAGGTATTTTGGTCTGAGGGGGATATAGATTAACCCCTCCCTAACAACCTGGCAATCCAGCCGGGTTTCTTTTTTTCCATCTCCTCCACCTTCCCCCAAACCGCCGCGACTTCCTTCCGCGCTTCCTCGCTTTCTTCCTCCTGCTTCGTCAGCCTTCCGCGTAACTCCTCGATTTCTTCTTCATTCCTTTTGGCTTCTTCCTCGTACCTCTGACTGACCTCTTCGATCATCTTCCTTGTTTCCGCGTTTTCCGCTTCGTTCCTGCTTACCACTTCCGCGATCATATCAAGTAGGGATTGTCGCGTAACCAGCGCATAGGATTCAGGCGGAAGGACGTCCACCTCGACTTCCCTGTTGGCCTGGTAGTCAATTACAGCCTGGGCAGGTATGCGCCATTCCTCGGTTTTCTTGCCGGGTACTTTTTTGGCTCCACTAAACTTTTGGGCTGCGCATAGCAGCGTTACATTTTTGGGGCTACAGCCCATTATCGCGGCGGTTTCCTTAGCTGTGAGGTAGTGCATCGTATCTCCTCCCGAAAGGCGTTTAATTCAGCTTTTCTTGTGGATAACTTTTTAGCTATATCATCATCATTATGGTCATTTATACATGGTTCTTTATAGGGTGTCACTGTGACACTAGGTGGTGTCCCTCTGACACTAGGGGGTGGTGTCTGTGTGACACTAGGGAACATAATTTCGTATATATTACTCTCGTTATCCCCATTCTTTTTCGGCCTGGTGTGTTTTACAAGGTATCCTTTTTCCAGCAAGGAGTTAACGGTGCGTATCGCTGTACTGCGGCTAATACTGCACTTCTTGCCTATAGTTGAGTAGCTGGGGAACGCAGAACTGGCGTTATTGGCACAGCGACAGAGGTAAAGCAAGGCTATTTTTTCATTTGTGGATAACGCTAATTCAAAGATGGTATTCGGGGCCTGGAAGTATGGGATATGTAAGATGATCCGATCCAAATCAACACCTCCTAAAAAGTTAATAAGAAACTACTCCCGAGGCATTGACTTTTTTTGCTGTTTTGTTATAATGTCCGTACAGACAAAACAAAACAGCGGAGTCAAAACTCCGGGTTGTTGTGAACCGTCCAGCCGGCCAAAGCTAAGGACGGTTCGATTCGTTTTATGAGATCGATCATATATGAAAATTATGCCAACGTCAATAATCGACAGTATAAAACCCCCTCGCGTGAGGGGGTTCTTTTTAACAATAAATTATCTACCACTTATATCTGTTATTTGATATTTAGTTGTATTATTATCAAGAATAGGGTTTGATACAAACTTACCGATATCACCTGGTTGAAGGTTTTTAATTTTAGCGTATATTTTACTCACAACAACATCATTATTATCCATCAAGTTAATCCCTACATTAACAAAACTGTAAGTATAATTAGAATTATTTTTAACGTACCCGACAAGAAACCATCCTGCCCCAGTATTAATTACCTGTGGCATTCCTGTTAATTCTAGTCCTGAATTTGTTGTAGTGGTTTGGGTTGGTTGAGTGGTTTGGGAAGGGTTATCATATTGCCCCGGCCAATCCGGGACCCCGGTATTCAACCAATCCGGCATAACATTACCCATATTTGCTTTATACCAATCACTCCCTGGTATTGCAGGATTATATGATGTTGCTTGTGAGGTTTGAGTTGTAATGTAAATGGCATTATTGTCTTCATCCCAGTTAATAGAAGTATTTAGTGCTTCAGCCACGGCTCGGATCGGAACCATCGTTCTCCCGTCTACAATTAACGGCTGCACATCAGACGCCACCTCCTTGCCATTCACAAACACCCTCGGCCCCGGCTCAACATTGTACGCCCAGGCCACGCCAGTAAATAGGAACACCGCCAGAACTGCTAAGATAACTTTTTTCAATTAAAGACCCCCCTTATAGCTTTTTATATAATAATAACCCATTGGATCGGACCCGGGGGTTTTTATTTTTTTAACTTCAGGATTCTCCTTATCCACCTTGGTAGGAAAAGAATTAGCTTCCCATTGCGGCTGCCTGCTCGTTCTTTGATCTGTCTATCTGAATGAAAACTTCGGCAATAGCCTCAATTTTTTTGTAATCATTATCATTGAACTCCAGAAGTTTTTCTATGAGTTTCCGTTTCTCTTCTGGGATTTGGTTAACTGGTTTGAAATAGGCCGTTTTATTTTTTTCGTTTTGTTCGGTACTGGGAGTATAATTAAAAAAATAATTAGGCGAAACTCCAAAGAATCCTAAAAGAGATTCTATTGTTTCAAGACTTGGTTGTAATTTACCATTTTCATATTTGGAGATATTGGACTTTTTTTGATTGATTATTTTACCCAACTCTTCCTGAGTAAGCCCTTCCCGCTCCCTTAATTCTCTCAATCTTTTACCAATCCCCACATTTACCAACCCCGTTTATTTGTAATTATATATTATCCAAACTGGAAACTAAAGCATGTTTCTAATAAAGAAATTTATTTTACAAATATCACTTGACTGTTTCTTCACTGGATACTATAATAAAAGTATCCACTACAGAAACGACAGAAAGGGGGTAAAAGCATGTATGAAAAACTTCGCACAATAAGAAATAATAAAAGTGTTTCAGCAAGAGAAATGGCCGAATTACTAGGTTTAAAAACGGCTGCGGCATATTACAAAAAGGAAACCGGAGCCATAAGAATTTCCATGTTTGAAGCAAAATTAATCTCTGAAAGGCTTAATATGTCGATCGAAGATATTTTTTTTGCAGATGAGGTTTCCGTCACAGAAACCAAAAACGATATGTATCCAACCGGAACCGAGGTATAGGAGGTAAAACCATGAAACTCCACGCATTCCCCAGCGACACCGACCGCGCCAGAATCCACGATCTCGTTCGACTTAACGCTTACGGCAAACTATCCCGGGTACACATGGACGAAGTTATCACGCAGATTTTATACAATTACAAACTTAGCAAGATACACATGGACGGCTATACCGTGCGCAGGGGGGAACCGATACAGACCCCTATAGGCGAGTGGCCCGTGGTTCACATCGAGACCCAACGTGTAGCACCTAGCCCGAATTGCCCAGCGTGCGGAGGTCGGCCAGAATATCTAGACGCTGATGTGCTTATTACTGCGGCTTGTTTAAATTGCGGCATTGTTTACAAATACAAGGATGTTGAAGAAGAACCAACTGGCGAACCGGAGAAAATATCGGAAGAAATATCACAGTTAATAAAAAGATGTCTAAAATTAGTTCGGTTTACAAAGGAGGTGGAACAAGGTGCAAACCCTCAAGACGTTGGCTAGATATGCGTTAATCGGGTACATCGTCGATAAGGGGTTCAACGTCCTGGTGGCAGCGGTAGCCATCACATGCATGCTGTGGGCGTTCAACGGGCTGTTTAAGTTATGGTAACCGGCGAGGCCGGAGAAATAAGGGGGTTGATTATGTTTAAAATCCAGGTTTTTATGCTCAAGAAGGGCGGCATAGAAGAGAAGCTGGCTGTCGATGTGGAGATTCGCGACTTTCATCATGCGGACGGAGTTGTCCGGGCACTAGTACATAGTGGATACGAAGTAATAATTTCAGAGGTGCAAGATGTTTTATCCGGAGATCCGCAAGTTCTGGACGACATAGCCCTGCTTAAGCGGTTACGGAGAGCCGTCGAGTGTGAGCAGTCTAACGGCATAGTATCGGCATATGCAAACCAGGGGCTTAGACAACCTAACCCATTTTAAGGAGGCGTGATTTCATGCTCAAGCGTATAAAGCGTTGGTTAGCCGAGCGCAAACTGTCCGAACGGGATAGACAATGGAGAGCATTCTTCCGGGGGGAGTGGTAGTAGAAGGGAGCGTGACCGCCGAGTGAACTGGGATTTATGGGATTGGATCTGTAGCACTCCCCGCTATTCATGGATGGAAGCCTGGCGCATGAGGTTAGCCAGTATTGGGCCAGCGTTTAGCAGGAAGGAGCGTAAGCCGCAGCTAGTAGGCACCTGCTTCACGAGAAAGCACCGGGCGAATCAGCGGGCGGGGCTGCCGGGGCGGGATAGATTAAGAGGAAGCGAGGTGACAGAGGGTGTGTGAGTTGAAATTCAGGGGAAGGCGGCTTGATAATAAAGATTGGGTCCATGGCGACTTAATAACAGAAACAAACGGCAATCTAGAACTCAAAAGAACATTTATCCATTTGAGAATATCACAGGTTAATTTTACTCAAAACGCCCTATCATCAACATTGTGCCTTTATGAGGTTATCCCCGAAACAGTCGGCCAATTCACCGACCTTCTCGACCGCAACGGGCGGGAGATATATGAGGGTGATGTGGTCGAAAGGGAAGGACAAACGGTAGTAGTTATTTTTGAAGATGGAGCGTTTTGGGTTGGTGGTACTATTTTGCTTCATGCTAATTTCCCCGAAAAAGTCGAAGTCATCGGAAACATCCATGATAACTCCGAATTGGTGGGGGATGGCCTCGCAAAACCGACATAACTCCACGAGGCGCGAGTGTATGGGGGTAGATATGACAGCAAAAAAGAAACCATTAAAGTGTCTTCTGAATTAAGAAAATAATTAATGCCATTTTTGAAAGAAGCTAGAAATAAAAAATAACTGCCAAAACTCAGCAGATGCAATATCTCTTATAAATAAGTTTACCACGAAAGGGCAGGGAAAGCAATGTTTAAAATTGGCGACAGAGTCAAGGCTACTGCGTTAGCCCAAGTAGGTAACGCAGATCTTAAAAATGGAGATACCGGAACTATTATTAACATTGATAAATGCAGTGATGGATTATCTATTGATGTCTTATGGGACAGAAATGTTGATGGCCATGATTTTTTTGGAAAATGCGCCATGTGGCACGGATGGTGTGTTATTGATGACGAGGTAGAAAAAATCGAAAGCGAGGAATAACCCATGCCCAACCACATCACCCGCCAAAAAGTAACCTGCCCGGAGTGCGGAATGCACCACTACACTTTTTCCGTTGGATACTGCCCTCACTGCGGCGCTGACCTTGGCGGCAGGGTGGTTGTGAGTATCCAGGAGTTTTGTAATGTCATAATTAACTCGCTTACCGGCAGCATTGAGGTGCTGCCGGAGTGGGAGTAAACTTTTGCTGCTCCGTTTGCGACGACAGGTATAGCTAGGGGCAACCGATGAAGCTAGGATCATGGCGGCGGCGCGGCACAAATTTGTTACCAACCTCCCTTCCCAATACTCGCCGGAAAACCGGCACCTTTTAAAACAATCCCCATAAGGGGTGAAAGAATATGTACGGATACCCAGGATTGCAACACCCATCCACAACCCGCCTCTCCCCGGGAGCCATCGCAGAACACAAACTCCTCCCCGGGGTGGCGCTGGCGGTAGTCAGCGGCCCGGTGCGAGGATTGCGGGGCGATGTGTACAGGGTGCAGATGCCGGACGGCCAGGTTGTGCCGGCGCTAAGGGAAAATTTGAGAACTTAACGGAGGTTTGATAAAAATGAAAATAATTGAGATCACAAGCCAACACAGACGAGATTTCTACGCGATAGTAGAATGTGAAAACTGCGGGGCAAAACGGGAAATCAGTGGTTATGACGATAGGAATTACCATGACAATGTAATACCCAAAATGGCCTGTGATAAGTGCGGGAAAACCAGAAATGATATGGGTATAGAGCATCCTCCTACCAGAACAAAATACGCTGATTACGAAGTAGTTTAGACCGATGTATGAGGAGGATATCCGTTGCGACATAGCCTATTGCCGGTTCAATGTGGATGGCCGGTGCGCGAACGGCCTGGACATTTGCGTGATTGAGTACCGTTAATTTGGGGCGGCGGCACGGTGGGGACGCGCTGAGACCACAAGCCAGATAGATCGCGGGAGGCTAGATCCGACCCGGCTGGTGATTCTGGCAATCCGGTTCAAATCCGGGACGCCTCGTTTATAAAATTAGGAGTTGATAATGTGCCAACATTAAACGAATTAGCCGAAAACTACAAAAACATCGCTGATTTAATGGATGATGACACAATCGAACCTGAAATTTTAAGTATCGCCCTTAAAACCATAGAGGGCGACATTGCCACTAAGAGCCAAAATATTGCCGTTATCCTAAACAGTATGGATGCAGATATTAATATTATTGAGGCTGAAATACAACGCCTGAAAAATCGCAAGGATTCCATTAAAAACAAACATGATTGGCTCAAAAATCACCTTCAATTCCACTTGGAGAATTTAAAACTAGACAAAGTTAAAACACCGTTATTTACAATCTTGCTCCAGAAGAACCCCGGCTCAGTTAAAGTTTTAGACGAAAAAGCTATACCGGCTAAGTTTTTGACGATAATCCCACAGACTACGGTTCCCGATAAGAAAGCCATCGCGACTGCGCTAAAGGCCGGGGAAAATGTTGCTGGATGCGAAATGACGCAGGGGAAATCTCTAAGAATAAGGTGATTTCATGAAAAACTTAGAAATATGGGAAAAAGTCAGAGCGGTACCTCCTACGGCACTTAAGGAAATACAGGCTGGACGCCTAAAGGGTAAAAGCGATATTAATCCCATGTGGAGGTTGAAGCAACTAACCGAACAATTCGGAATTTGTGGAGTTGGTTGGAAATATTCGATAACAAAACAATGGCTTGAAACTGGTGGGAAGGATGAAATAGCGGCATTTGTAAATATAGATTTATTCGTCAAGGTTGACGGTGAATGGTCTGCGGCTATCCCAGGAACCGGGGGAAGCGCATTTGTGGCGAATGAAAGAAATGGTCCCTATGTATCTGATGAATGTTTCAAGATGGCTTTGACCGATGCAATAAGCGTTTCATGTAAAGCATTGGGTTTTGGGGCAGACGTTTATTGGGATAAGGATAAGACCAAATACAATAAACCAACACAGATACAGACACCACCAAGCCAACCAGACAAACCACAGCATCCTCCATTGCAATCACAGCCACAAAACGGAGACTTACTCTCTGACCCACAGCGCAAGAAAATCTATGCCGTGACGACAAAAATGAGCATTAAGCCGGAAGATGTAAAAAAGATGATGCGTCAGCGATATAAGGTTGACGACAGCAAGCAACTAACGAAGAAACAGGCCAGCGATTTCATTGAATTTCTCGGGAAGTTGGAAAACGGTGCGGAAATTTGGTTTGACGATTCGGAGGTACCATTCTAACCCCAGGCGCGGCCACCCCGCGCCAATCCAAAGGAGCGTGAATATTTATGCTTGACCGCATATACTGCGAGCTCCTGCGAGAGCGAGACAAGTTGCGGAAGATGATGCTTGGTACCCCGGAGACGTACCGGCAAAGCCTGGTAGTTGACCGGCTGGTGGTGGAGTATTACCGGGCGCTGGAGGAATGTGAGAGGAGGGTGTCGTGATGAGCGAGAAACGCGATTTAACTCAAGACCTAGAATGGATTCAACGGTTGACATCTGATACACATAAGTTGGCAAAACATGCAATACGCCGGGCAATGGCTGCCGAGGCTGAAAACAACCGCCTCCGCGAAGAACTCGCCGCCGCGAATGGGCGGGAGTATGCCGAGAGGGTTAAGCGCATGGAAGAGGCATTAAGGCTTATCTCTTATCAGCCTTGTGATAATTCTAAAAACAAAGAGATGTTTGGCTCATGCCTCCCAAGTTTCGACTGTTTAACGGAATACTGTTTGCCATGTATCGCCAAAGCCGCCCTGGAGGTACCCGAAGATGGCAGTTAAACGGATTTGCCCCGGATGCGGGGAGGAGCGCTGGTCGGAGGATGCGGAGGGGATCTGGCGCTGTGTAGAGTGCGGAGCTGAGATCCCGCCAGCAGTTGAAAAACTAATATCAATCAATATATTAGCTAACAAGTGCGGCTTTTTCGAGTGTGGCAAACTAAATAATGGATACGGGTGTACTAACCCCGAAAACACCGAGGCTCCAGGATGTTGCCATACTTTTGCTTGTCCTGTGGCATATGAGGCAGGGTATGACGACATGCTCAGGCTGGATCCAGACCTTGCGGAAGAGTACCGGGATGAGCATGAACGAAACGGGTTTATTGAAAGCGATTGGATGGTGCAGCCATGACCGCCCCAACCTGCCGGTGCCTCCACCGCCGCGAATCTTGCCCCGGTAGCTGTCCGGTATCGCGGGTGACGGAGTTACATCGGCGGTGGTGCGGGGAGTGCGGATTAAGCGGGAAGATGCTACCAAAGAAGGCGAGGATCAAAGTCAATGATAATGACTCAAATAGAAAACATGAAACATTGCATAGGCTTTAGGGGAGACAAGGTAAAGCATAGAAAATATGTCGCTTTCAGGAATCACTACATCACTTCCGATAATAGCGAAAGTTGGGATGATTTAGTCAGTAAAGGGTTGGCAAACAAAAGATCATTTCCCCAAGGAATAGGGAATAACCCGCGATGGTACAGTGTTTCAGAAAAAGGTATTGAGTTTTTGTCAAAGCTACTGGAAGTCAAAATTACAGAAATGGACTGAGGAGGTGCGGTGTGGACAAGTGGGAGATAAGACAAGGCGACTGTCTGGAAATAATGCGAACCATGCCGGATAAATCGGTTCACTGCTGCGTAACTTCGCCTCCTTACTGGGGCCTCCGGGATTATGGCGTAAGCGGCCAGCTGGGGTTCGAACCAACGCCGGAGGAATACGTCGCGAAGATGGTTGAGGTTTTCCGGGAAGTATGGCGTGTGCTTCGGGATGATGGGACGTTGTGGCTTAATTTGGGGGACTGTTATAATTCTCCAAACTCGCACAGTGGTAAAAGCTGTAAATATGGTGGTAGCCGAGATAAATATATAAATCGACTATTAGAACACAAAGCGATTAATCCCGGTACGACAAAGACACTTAAACCTAAAGACCTTGTGGGACAACCCTGGCGCGTAGCATTCGCCCTGCAAGCCGATGGATGGTATCTCCGGAGCGATATTATATGGAGTAAGCCTAACCCGATGCCCGAGAGTGTGACGGATAGGCCGACGAAGGCGCATGAATATATTTTTCTACTGAGTAAGAAAGGGCGGTATTACTACGACTACGAAGCAATTAAGGAGCCTACTGTTTACGATGGGAAAAATAATGGGGTTGGGTTTGGCCACGGTACCGACAAGGAGTTAAGAGACAGAGATCGGGTTAGGGGATCGGTGGGCGTTATAAACAATCCGCTGAACAGTGCCCTTAGAAAAAGTGGCAACCTAGAAAGAAAAATTGGATCAGCTCGAGGGCGACCGGATTCGCATCTTGGTGGTTCTGTTCCCTGGGAAGGAAACACCCGCAATAAACGCACCGTCTGGACCGTGGCCACTCAATCTTTTTCCGAAGCCCACTTTGCAACATTTCCGCCGAAGCTTATTGAGCCCTGTATTTTGGCAGGGTGTCCAGCTGGTGGCACAGTGTTAGACATCTTCTCTGGATCTGGCACAACGGGCATGGTGGCACTCAGACACGGGCGGCGGTATATCGGGATCGAGTTAAAACCGGAGTATGTGGATATGTCAAAGCGCCGGATAGAGGACGATGCCCCGCTGTTTAACCGGTTGGCGATGGAGTGACAAGGAGGTGCGACGTGGTAATTCGCAAGCGAACTGGTTGGTCATACGGGAAGCGTCATCGGTGCCCTGAATGTAAAAAACTGCATAACGGCGCAAAAGGAAAGCCGTGTGCAAAATGTAGCCCTGTTAAGGGCCGGGGCGGAGATCAGATATAAGCGGGAGGCGCGGGGATTGAACTACATCCGGGAGATTAACGCATTCTATGATTGGCTCGAAACAAATTCCATATCTGATTCCGCGATTGCTTTATGGTACGCATTGATGCACATAAACAACAAGACGGGATGGGTAACAGAATTTGCAGTAGCTTTATCGACACTGGAAACAAAAACAGGGTTAAAAAAGGATGCGATAATCAGGGCCAGACACAGGCTACAGCAACTAAATAGAATTGAATTTAAAAGCCGTTCTGGGCAACAGTCAGCACTCTACTCTATCAAGGCATTTGAGACTTGTGTCGTTTTAAACGAAACTAAGTGCGACACTAACCGCAACACAAACCGCGCACTAACTGCGACACAAACCACAACACAAACCGCGTCCATTATTAAACTAAACAAAACTAAACTAAAAAAAGATAAAACATTATATCTCGACTTCGTTTTTCTTGCCGACGATGAACACCAAAAACTAGTTGACTCCATCGGACAATCCAAGACTGATGAAATGATCGATCGTCTTAATTCTTATGGTCACACAAAAACTAAAAAGTTTAAGGAGTACACATCGCATTATCACACGATCCTTAACTGGTTAAGGAAGGACGGAGAAGGACAGTTAAAACAATCGCCACAAAAACAACGTTTACCAAAAGGCTATCAATCAATCCTTGATGCGTGAGGTGGTTAAATGAAACACGATGAAATAAAAACCCTTGTTGCAATGACGCTCGCAAATTTTCCCAATATGCAAGAAAGACATATGTCTCCTACAGTGGCACTGTGGCAGCAGATGTTGTCAGACATACCTTTTAACGTCGCCAAGGCCGCATTAATAAAAGTCCTTGCCACTGCTAGATTTTGGCCCACGGCTGGGGAAATACGCGAGGCCTCGGTGCAGCTTACATCGCCGAATATCCTATCGGCGCCGGAAGCCTGGGCGCAAGTAATTAAGGCAATACGGTATGACTGGAGATCGGACGAACTTGATCCTGTGGTGAGAAAGGCTATAGAGGGATTCGGGGGGCTTAACGGGATTGGCTACAGTGAAAATATAGACGTGGTTCGGGGCCAGTTCTTGAAGGTTTACGATCAATACGCGGCCAGGGAAAGAGAAACAGCGCTGGTCCCGGCATCGGTGAGAGAATTAATTGGTGAGACCGTGAAGTCTCTGCCTGTGAGGTGAAAACCATGGCTCAAACCTGGAATAGCGCCCCAATGTCCGCCGCGCTAACCACTGAACAATGCGCAGATGTACGCACCTTTTTGCGGACTCTTGTAGCCTACGCAAAGTATACACCAACTCCGGATGTAAACAGATTTTTGCAAGAGTACCGCAATATCACAACGGAATACCGGAAAAATGGAAGGCCGCGGATACCCCTGGAGGTCGGTGAGTGCGCGTGGCCCGGATGCGGGAATAAATTCGAGTATCACAGATATACACATCAGCGGTACTGTTCCCAGGATTGCGCCAGGCTGGCAGCGCTGGCGAAGCAGAGGGAGTATAGAAAGGCGAGGTGATCACCGTTGCAATCCCATCGCACCTTACACAAACACAACATCTCCGCAACTAAGCCATACACCGGAAAAGTAGGCCGCCCCGTGGGATCCGTAGCACCAAGGCTGCAAGGTGAAAAGGTGACGATACTAGACAAGGGCTATGACTGGGACTGGTATCCTGCGGAGATGCAGCAGTTCCGCGAAATGTGGAAAGCCGGAATAAGCCTGCCGGACATAGCGGTACGCCTCAAGCGGCCACAAAAAGAGGTGGCGCTGCTGTGGCTGAACGAGTCATTTGAGAGACGAATCAGGGAACGCGAGGGGGGATTACTCGGATGCCAAAATGTTTAATCTGCCGCAAGTACCCCGCCCGCACCGGTGACCTGTTTTGCTGGAAGTGTGCCATAGGTGATTATCCTGCCGGCGGGCTACACAGGAGGTTGCATCCAACGCGCAGGGATGCCGCTGAGAAGCCACAGGATGCCCGTAGCGGCAAGATAACCGGCTAGGTGGGGTAAAGTTTACCTAAGGGGAAAAAGGAGGGCTTAGAATTGAAAATTAACGGCGGCATCATCGAGGGGCAGGAAGTTACGTTGGGGTGTCCGCATTATGAGGATTTTGATTGCTATCATGCTAGCGATGGCCCAAGGGGTGGTGATTGCCACAAGATTAAATGCCCCAAGAGAGAAAAACTGTGTTGCGTCCACTGTGAAGATCATTTCGCTTGTTTTACTCACTTTAGGAGTGGTTGTATTGCTGCTGATGAATCAAAAATGATGGTATGGGGTAGTAAAGGTGAAGCAATGTGGGTAAACAAAAACCCAGACAACCACTGCCCGGTACATGGCCACGGCGGGAGGGGATGGAGATGAAAGCAGGGCTATGCCATAAAGAGTTAAGCGAGTGGGAACCTGACAGACTTATCAAAGTAATAATTAAGCAGACATATATCGAGAGTGCGAAAGCCGAGCGGGAGCGGATCGCCAATCTGCTTGCGCCAAGAGGTTGCCAATGTTGCCCATATCCAAAGGCGCTTTGTAATACTACCGACAACTGTTTTGACTGCTGGATAAGGTATCTAAACGACACGCCGGGGGAGGATGCCAATGTCCTGGATTAGATTTACCGCCTACGGAATCCCGCAGCCCAAAGGATCCACAAAAGCCTTCGTGATCAAAGGACAGGCCGTAATAACCAGCGACAACACAAAGCTAAAACCCTGGCATGAGGTTGTCGCCTACGCAGCGCAGGAATATCGTCCAAGGGATGGATTGCTACAAGGGCCGGTAGTGGTGGAATTGCTTTTCTGCCTCTTGCGGCCAAAGTCGGTAAGCGTGAAAAAGCGGCCATTGCCAACGTCTAAACCTGATCTTGATAAACTTACCCGGGGGGTATGCGATGCGTTAAAAGGGACGATATATGGGGATGACAGCCAGGTTGTGGGCATGAAGGTGGATAAAGTTTACGGGGATCCTCCGAGGGTGGAAGTGAATGTGAGGAGGGTGGAAGCGTGAATAAACTACTCAATTGTGTATTCTTGACGTTGGTAATATCAACCGGGATAGCTTACATGGTTATAACATATCTAACACCTAACCCGGTTACTATCCAACAACTCCAGGCTGAAGTCCAAAGCCTGCGCGCCGAGGTGGAAGATGTGAAACGGGTGCAGGGGTGGCAGAGTTATTACTTAGAGGGGAGGCGGTAGTGTGACCATCATCTACACCGCCGGCGCAATCCTCATCAGTGTCGCCGCAGTATGTGGCTTCCGGACAGGTCGAGGGGGTGTGGGTTAAGGGACTTGACACAGCACTCGCCAAAAGTAGGGGGGGGTTGAACCTTGAGGGCTACAATCGAAATAGAAATGCCTGAAAACTGCATGAAGTGTCCTTTTTGTGTCGGCAGTCAATTGGTTCCCGGGTATTATTGCGGCGCTTTAACAATAGCGCGAATGAGCGGTGGTATAGAAATTTGCAAAGACAAAAGAAGAGACGACTGCCCTTTAAAGCCTGTTGTGGAGGGGGTATTACCTTGATTAGCCTGGAGAAAGCAAAGGCGCTGAAATCTGCGGGGCTAGTGTGGGAGCCGAAAAGATATGATTTATATCAAGTCCATCCAGAGGAACCTTGGTCTGAAGTGATTTGCATCATGCGGCAGGACCATGCTGACTCAGCCAAAAAATGGGTTGGCGATGGGCATATTGTCTGGCTTCCCCTCCTTGATCAACTGCTGGCGGAGATCGAGCGGCGCGGCTGGAACGCCGACTCGGTATCGTTCAAAGACGGTGGATACGGCTGTGACATCTACTGGCTGTCGGCTACGGTACACACGAAGTATGCGACGTTTACAGGTGAGAGCAGGGAGGACGCGGTTGCTTCTGCGCTTTTATATATACTTCCGCCGATAGACAAAATCCAGGGGGGGTGCGGGGATGGACGAAGACCAAAGGGTGGATCTACAACTAGCAAATGAAGCGGCGAAGAGGGGCGTTAACCGCGCCGCTGCTGCCAGTGTGGAGGCTATCCGAGATAGGAACGAGCAAGAAGACCCCTGGGAAGCGGATGGGTTTTGGTGTTGGTGGGCCAAGACAAGCCCGCCGGATCGGAAGGAGAAGGAGGCGCTGCCGCCGGGGGAGCCGTCCGGTAGGAGTTCCAAGAGTAAATGCAAAAAACGCAAGAAACCGCCGAAAAACTTCAGGAGTTTGTATATGGAGTGTTGACAGTCGAATAGTGGGCATGGTATGGTAGTGGTGTATAGCACGCCCATTTAGTCGCTCCCCGTGCGGGAGCGTGGATTGAAACGTTTGTACGTATATACCCCAACCGGTTGATTATAATGGGCCTGTGCAGACGCAGGCCCCGCGAAACCACGCCGGTACGCTATACGCAGGCCGGGAAATTATAATAATCTTTACTCTCCTGCCATGTGTAGGCAGAGAAGCCGGTCTCTCGAACAGGGACCGGCTTTGGGCTCGGGTGGCCCGGGCGGCCAAGCGGTGGCGGAAAATGTAGACGCTAATGTGTGGTCTAGTGTCATCGCCACACTGCCCCTCCTTGATAGCTGAGGACAGGAAAGACATATGCCGGGTGAAAATCCCGGCCCGCTTGGAGGAAACAACGGTGTGATGAGCGCCTTTAATTTTGTACATCAGCCGGTAATATGCAGGTTGCCACGAGCCCGGCTTATAATAATCTCCGTGACCTGGGCGATCAGGCCGCGGAGGTCCCGCAAGGGAAAGAAAAACCGCCGTGTTGGGCGGTTAGGCTTTTTTCTTTGCTCCTCTTTTAGCGGAATGATATATAGTTTCTTCGTTATAAGTTCCCTGTCCGCCGCAAGTTATGCATTGCCATATTTCTGCTTTGTGTATTGCTGGCCTTGGCGCAAGAAGCCTACGTCCACTGTATGGTCTATATTTTTCTACGTGTTGTTCCCGTATTCCAATATACTCCATATCACGGTATCCGTGGCAGTATCCGCATATTTTACGTTTATTCATCTACATCCATCCTTCCTATTTTTGTTCGGGGGTGTGGATTTCGCGTGCCTTGCGCCTCATGTATTCGCTAAAGGTGATGCCTTCGGCGCTGGCCCTTTGCATAATGGCTTCATATTCTTCCTGGCTAAGTCTAACCGTGCGCTGAATCCGCTTATCTGCGGAAGGTTTGCGCCCCGCATTGAGGCGCTTACCGCCTTTGGGTGTCATATGGTCAGATCCTTTAATACATACATTCGCAGGGAGTATAATCAATTCCCTGGATGTCGAAAAGCGTTCCCTTAACAATGCGCTTCCTGAAAGATTCAAGCGTAACATATTTTATTTTACCACCTCTGCGATCCTTGAGGATTGCAATCTTGGGATTAATCTTTTGCCGGAACAGCTTTTCGTATTGTTCAACCTCTTTAAATCGTTCTGGCCAAACTTCATAAAGTCGGGCAAAGTGTCCAAGGCCACCTTTTATGCAACGTCCTCCACAGTTTGAATGGCTAAAACCAAGGCGGTACATGCGGGGAATTTGTATTTTCCATTTTGATTCACAAGTAGCCTTCATATATTCTTTACTTAACGGATTATCAACCAGGGGAAAGCGACATTCTACCGGGGCGTATCTATAAGAGAGGTTAATGGCCCGATGTTCTTCTTCCTTGCCGATGCCAAAATAGAGAATCGGTTCAATGCCCTGGGACTGTAAGTCATCGACATATTTTAAGGTTTGCTTCGTCTTTAACTCAAGCGAACATTTGGCAAGGTTCTTGCCGACAAGGTATCGAGTTTTAAACCAAACTTCGGGAGGCGTGCGACCGTCGATTCTGTGCGCGATATTGACGTTGTGGTGAGAAATTACCTCATCAATAAAACGGTAATTGTCCTCATCCTCCCATGTGGTATCTGTGTGTAAGGCAACGACACTTTCCCGGCCATATTGCTTTACAACATGATGTAGGGTGAAGGAACTTGATAAACCACCCGATAGCAAAACGACGTGTAGTGTTTTCACTACTGATTCCTTTTGGCACTAAGTACCATGTGGCCGTATTCGTTGGCGGGTTCCATTTTAAAACCCTCAACTTTTTTGAGTTGACCAAGTACCCTTTTATTGAGCATGTTTTGGTGGATGAAGTATTTATTACCTTTTTCAAGTTCGCCTTTGATTTGGTTAATAGTTTGCTTGTTAATCATCTTCAACACTCCTTTGAATTTTGTCTTGCCTAAATCATAGCACAGTCAAAAGTATAACGCAATACCATTTTGAAATGTTTTTAAATTCTTTTCGCAAGTAGCGCCGAGGAGGCGTTTTTGTTTTTATTCTTCAGCCACCAGGCGGCCACCTGGTCAAAGATAGCGTCGGTAAATGGGTGACACGCTCCACTCGTCCAACGGCGCTTTCGAGTGCTGATTTAGGGGCGTGGAAAAGTGAAGCGAGAAAACGTACTACCTATCAATGCCTTCTACATAACCTGGCTGAGGGACAAGGGAAAGAAAGACAGGCCAATCGCAAGGTGGGCTAATAAGAGATCCGGCGAGATTGCAGAGAAAACGGAAATGGATCAGATAGACTTTATTATGTACATGATGCTTTTGTCCCGGGCCGATGTAAAGACTCTGATTTGTTTTCCTTCAATTGAAACAATCTGCAAGGACTGCTTTGGAATCGAAAGGCGCACAGCCTGGCGACATTTGAGCGAACTTGAGCAGATGGGATTTATAAAAATCACGAAAGAGAGGGGTAAGCCGAATAGGTATTTCATGCTTGATTTCGCGGAATGGAAGAAGAATCCTCACTACTGACCAGGTACATCCAACGTACCTACTTCACAGCTAACCAGGTACACCTGATGTACCTACTACCAGGTACGTTGGATGTACCTCTAACAGATACCACTTAACAGAGACCAGTACCTTAACAGGTATATAACAGAGACCAGTTAACATTAACATGTATACCGCTTAAAACTTTGAATCACGCGAGTTAACCGGCGTAGCACATGGCTTGGGGTAAAAAGGAAGCGGGGGTGAAAGAGTGACTTGGTGGATATTAGTAAAAACCGTCCCAGAGGACAAAGTGATATTAGAAAAAATACATCAAGACGAGAGAGGAATTTGGGGAACTATGCAAAGATTTATGGAAATTGGCGAAAATGTAACATTTGAGATTGGGCTGGATTAAACATACTAGCGCAATAGTGAAATATTTTTGGAGGTGAAGGGGCTGACAAATAGAGAAGCGCATGAAGAAGCAGCAGGGATGGCGTTGGAACCGTTATTTTTTGCGTTGAACAAGATTGCTCCCGATGCGGAATATTGTGAGGAATGGGCAGAAACTGGACTCCGAGTTAAAAGCGAAATAATGAGGTAAGGTAGGAGTTATGGCAACTATATTTTACCTTGCAGAGCATAAGTGGAGTGAGACATTTGCCATATGCGAGCTGTGCGACAAAAACGGAAAAGACTGCGCTGATAATGCTGACATTTGCCTACCGCTAGAGATATTGAGGCAGTTAGTTACGGATTTTAACGTGGATAAATTGGATAATGCTAGGAGTTATTTTGAATGAGAATAAGTGAGGTGAAGGAAATGCCGGCAGGACGGGAGTTGACGCCAAAACAGCAAGCATTTGTCGAAAACTATCTCATAGACTTGAACGCTACTGAGGCCGCTAAACGTGCTGGCTACAGCGAGAAGACAGCTATGGAGCAAGGATATCAGTTGCTTCATAAACCTTCAGTGAGAGAGGCTATTGAGGAGGCTAAGAGAGGGCGCCAGGAAAAACTTAACTTAGACGCTCAATGGGTTCTTAAACGGCTCAAAGACATCTCTGATCGCTGTATGCAGGCTGACCCGGTATTAGATAGAGAAGGAAATCCTATAGGCCAATGGAAATTTGATTCTTCCGGAGCCAATAAATCAACCGAGTTAATTGGCAAGCACCTGGCAATGTTTACCGAGAACCTCAATGTTACTGGGGAAATGATGGTAAAAATAGTTGATGACATTGAAAATAGTGGGCATGTTCCACTAATCAGCATTATGTGAACTAGGAAGTAGCCTCAAAGCCGCATTAATCCTTACTTTTAGGATACTACGCGGTTTTTATGCTTGATTCTGCTAGAAAATAATAGTGAGAGTGTATATTTTATGGCTGAAATTCGCATCTCAAACCTGATCGCTCCGTCATTTCACCCGGTTCATGCCGACATTAAGCGAGGTGGGCATACTCATTATTGGGCCAAAGGTGGCCGGGGTAGTACCAAGTCTTCTTTTGCAGCCCTGGAAATAGTCTTGGGCATCATGAAGGACCCTAACGCCAACGCCTGCGCCCTACGGAAGGTCAAGGATACGCTCAAGGATAGTGTATATATACAACTCTGCTGGGCAATAGATGCGCTAGGGGTGGAACGGTATTGGCATCAGAATACCAGTCCGTTAAGCCTGACATATATCCCTACGGGGCAGAAGATACTATTCCGGGGGGCTGATAATCCTAAGAAAATCAAGTCCTTTACATTTCGGCGTGGTTACTGCAAGTTCTTTTGGTATGAGGAGGTTGACGAGTTTAACGGCACCGAAGAAATAAGGATGATCAATCAGACATTGCTTCGTGGTGGTTCTAAGTTCGTCGTATTCTACACCTACAACCCGCCTAAGAGTGCGGCGAATTGGGTTAATACGGAGGTGCAACTGACCCGGCCTGACCGCATGGTACACCACAGCAGCTATTTGACCGTCCCCCCGGCCTGGCTTGGTGAGCAGTTTATTGCAGAGGCCGAACATTTGAAGGTCACAAAGCCGTTATCATACGAGCATGAGTATATGGGTGAAGTTACCGGCACCGGTGGCGAGGTATTCGGTAACGTGCAGATCCGGCCAATTAGCGACGAGGAAATAAAAGAGTTTGAGACTATACGCCGAGGAATGGACTTTGGGTACGCCATTGACCCGTTTGCTTATCTCGTTTGCAGCTATAACCGTAAGCTAAAGCGGCTGTTTATCTACCATGAGTATTACAAGGTTGGATTATCTAACCACGCAGCATATACTCATATCGAGCAGGAGAATACTTCTAACGAGCCAATCCTGGCAGACTCAGCGGAGCCCAAGAGCATCAACGAGCTATGCCAGTATGGACTCAGGGTGGCACCGGTCAAGAAGGGGCCTGACAGTATTGAGTATGGCATCAAGTTCTTGCAAAGTCTGGAAGCTATCATTATCGACGACAAGCGATGCCCGGAGACAACCCGGGAGTTCTGCAACTACGAGTTAGACAAGGACGTTAACGGCAACTGGAAGGCAGGATACCCAGACAAGAATAACCATACGATTGATGCGGCGCGATATGCCATGAATTATGAGTGCTTGCAGTTTCGCGATGAAGAGAAAGCGAAGCCGCAGCGTTGTAATTGGAAGCACGAAACGCCGAAACCTGACCCCTACACCGGGGCGAAGCCAGACAATAGCTATATTAATTTTGGAGGTTGACAATGGAATACACCATCATGGGCATCGCCTTTGGGCTGTGCCTTTTCCTATGCCCCTTAATGGCCTATAGGCGCGGCCTACAGGATGGGCTAGCCGTTGGTCAAGGTAAGACGCCGGAACCACTTAAGGGGCCGCTACAGGTTGCCAAAGAGTACAAGGAGCAGAGACAAGTTAAGCAGGACCAGGACAAGTTCCGCGACGGCCTGGCTAATCTTCTAGCCTACGATGGCAGTCCTCAAGAGGTGGTGAAAGAATGAGCGATACGACACGCGAATGGGATCTTTACGAAAAAGGGAAGGATTACAACCGCAAGATTGACCCCAGTTTATACACCACCGTTGACCGCAACGAGCGCATGTATGCAGGCGATCAGTGGAAAGGGGTAGTCTCCAACGGCCTCCCAACCCCTGTATTCAACATCTTTAAGCGCATTATTAACTACTTTATCGCAGCGATAATGTCTAGCGCGGTCAAGATGCAGTTCACGCCGGAAAATATCGGAGACGATACGCAGGACCCGCAGGAATTAGAGGTCAAACAGGCTGCTGAAATCATCTCAAAATATACTGAAACCCTTTGGGAAAATCTGAAGATGGATAATAACCTTCGTCAGGTGCTATTGGATGCTGCGCTGTCTGGGGACGCTGCCGCTTATAACTGGTGGAATCCTGAGATTGACACCGGGCAGGAGGCCCAGGGTGATATTGAGATTGAACTGCCGGATAATGTAAATGTCTTCTTCGGCAACCCAAACGATTACCGGGTACAGAAGCAGCCTTATAATATCATCTCTTTTCGTGAGTTAGTTTCTAACCTCCGGGATGAGGCTCGCAAAAATGGTGTCGAGGAATACAAGGTCAATATGATCAGTGGCGACACCGACACCCAGGAGCAGTCTGGAGATATGGCCAAGATTGAGCTTGACACCTCCGGCGAGAATACCGGTAAGACTACGGCAATCATTAAGTTTTGGCGCGACACCAAGACTAAGACAATCTGGTGGAACAAATCCACCCGGGCGGTAACAATCCGAGAGAACGTCGATACCGGACAGAAACTTTACCCCATCGCCTGGATGAACTGGGATAAGCGCAAGAACAGTTATCACGGCCAGGCGGTAGGTACCGGACTGGTACCGAATCAGATTTTCATTAACAAGATGTTTGCTATGGTCATGCTGAATCTGATGTACAACGCCTTCCCTAAGGCTGTATATGATTCCAGTCTTATCAAGGAATGGAATAATCAGATCGGGCAGGCTATTCCTGTTACTGGCTCGCAGGATGTTACGAAAGTTGCGACATTCTTACAGCCTGGGAATATGTCAAATCAGGTAATGCAGGTCATTGACGCGAGTATCAACTATACCAAGGATATGTTAGGCGCGTCTGACGCTGCCCTGGGTGACGTAAAGCCCGATAACCACGCGGCTATTATCGCAGTCCAGCAGGCGGCGGCTGTCCCCCTGGAGACAATCAAGGCCAACCTGTACCAGTTCGTTGAGGATATCGGGTATATTTGGCTTGATATGATGGCTACGAAGTACGGAAAGCGTAATATCTCGATTAGTGTTAACGGGCAGCGCCAGGTAGTGCCATTTGATTTTAACCGACTCAAGGATATGCGCTTAAAGCTCAAGGTTGATGTCGGCCCGTCCTCCTATTGGAGCGAAATCACGGCTATGCAGACCCTTGACAACCTGCTGCAAGCTGAGAAAATAAACTTTTTGCAGTATCTGGAGAGGATTCCAAACGGTGTTATACCGCAAAAACAAGAGTTGATTGATGAAATTAAGCAGATCGAACAGCAGAAAGCCAATACCCCTCCGGCACCAACTGACTTGCCAAATGTGTCAATTAGTATGCGAGACTTGCCTGTTAGTGGGCAGATTCAGGCGGCTGCAATGGCGGGGATCCAACTTAAGCCGGAGGATTTTCAGGCTATGCTTACAGCGCCGGAGCAACAAATGCCAGGTCAGGCGCCGGGGCAGGTAGATCCGCAGCAACTATTAAGCCAACTGTCACCGGAGCAGCAGCAGGCGTTTATGCAACTGCCTCCCGAACAGCAAGCCGAAATAATGCAGCAAATGCAACAGATGATGGGAGGTAACGCATGAGAGGTTTAATCTGCGTACCTCATACCGGCTTTTTCCCTTACCAATTCGTTGTAGCCTGGACGCAGTTATTATTCCATACCCGGCAGTTTTGCGATCAACTGGACTTTCGCTTTGTTGGCAGTAGTTTAATCTACGAGGCCCGGGAGCAGGCTGCCGAGCACTGCCTGAAAGAAGGATATGAATGGCTATTCTTCCTTGATAGCGACATGGAACCGGCGCCGGACACAATAGAGCGCCTTTTGAGATGGGATAATCCGGTAGTTTCGGCGATGGCTTTTAAGCGGATGCAGCCGTATACGCCCTGCTTTTATCCCCGGGTTGAGTTTGACGGCAAAGAGGCTAAAGTGCAGACAGCCGACGATTGGGCGGAGGGACTTGCCGAGGTTGAGGGCGTGGGAATGGCCTGCTGCCTGATTAAGCGAGAGGTGATTGAACAGACACCGAAACCATTATTCTTCCCCATGCCGGTGCTTGCCGAGGATTTGGGTTTTTGTAAACGGGTGCGGGATGCTGGGTTTAAGGTTTACGTGGACACATCCCTTTGCTGCGGTCATGTAGGGACGCAGACAATTACTGACCAACATTACCGAAAATATAAGGAGGCTATATGCTGATCGGAATACTTCTAGTCCGGAATGAGGCTGACCGGTGGCTTCGGCAGGTCTTGGAGCAGATGCGCCAGGTATGCGATAAAATCATCGTCCTGGACGATTGCAGCACTGACAACACGCCGAATATTTGCCTCGAATACGGGGCTATCGTTTGTTACTCTCAGGAATCGGCATGGGCCACAAATGAGGTATCCCAACGTAAATTCCTGTGGTGCATGGCTTTATCGATAGCCAAGAACGGAGATTGGATTCTCTGCCTTGATGCTGATGAGACCATTCCCAATATCGACCTGCTACCTACCTGCATCAAATCAGCCGAAGAATGCGGCGCTGACGGGCTTGCGTTTAACCTTTACGATATGTGGAGCCCAACTCATTACCGGGACGATCCGCTATGGACGGCCCATACCAGGGATTGGGTAATGTGTGTCCGGTACGATGCCGGCAAGGAATATACCTGGCGGGAAACCGCCCTGCACTGCGGCAGGTTCCCGGTGAACGCCGGTGGCATGGCAGGTAGCACGGGGCTGAAAATTCAGCATTGGGGGTGGAGTACGCCGGGGGACAGACAAAACAAGTATGAGAGATATATAATGGCTGACCCGGATGGTAAATACGGAATAATGGAACAGTATCTTAGTATTTTAGATGACAAGCCGAACCTTAAACCTTTTTTCAGTGACACAAACAGTAAAGAGTGGTGGGAGAACGAGTTTAAGGCAAATTGGCGAACTGGCATAGATGGGGTAGAACAAACGAGATTCTTTATGAAACGCATTATGGAGGTGGTGAAATTCTCTGAAAATGCAACTGTTCTTGATTGGGGTTGCGCAATGGGGCAGGGTGTAGAAGTACTAAATAAGGCAGGATATAGCGCAGAGGGGTATGATTTTTCGGAAACCGCTATAAAAACAGCAAAGGGAATGTACCCAGAGTACAATTTTACCCATGAATGGCCCCAGAAAACCTATGACGTTGTAATAACGTCAAATTGTCTCGAACATTTCACTGATCCCATAGGCCAAACGAAGGAGATACTGAAGTTATCCCATAAATATCTTGTTATTATGACCCCGTACAACCAAACACCGTCAGACGTTCACCCTGTAACGATAAACGAAAACACTTTCCCTCAGGAACTAAGCGGGTTTAGGTTGAAGCATAGTTGCATTGTGCCGCCAAAAAATATCTTCTATGATGGCGGAGAACAAATATTATTTATATATGAGAGGTATATATGAGGATTCTCATAGCCGCCCCGGTCCGTCAGAAGGAAGAAATCTTCAAGGCATATCTGGAAAGCCTGAATAATCTCGAGGTTCCCGAAGGGGCGGAGATTGACAGGTTTTTTATTTTCCACAACAGCCCCGAACTGCTGCCGCTAATAAAGGACAAATCTTTTTATGCGGAATACCGGACCGATGAATCGTACAAAACCGATGAAACTTCGCATCACTGGACAGGCGCCAACGTGTCCCATGTTGCCGGGATGAAGAATAGTATCCTTGACTTTGCCAAGAAGCACAACTATGACTATGTTTTCTTTGTGGATAGCGACCTTATCCTGCACCCAAGGACTCTGAACACTCTCCTTGACGCCAAGAAGGATATTGTCGCCGAGATAATTTGGACCCGCTGGACGCCGGATGACATCGAGGCCCCCAACGCCTGGGACTTCAACATGTTTGAATTTAGACACGAGAAACGTCTGGAGGAATGGAGAGTGCCTGGTTTGTACCCAATCGGCATGACCGGGGCCTGCATCCTGATCAGTAAGCCGGTTATTAAGGCCGGTATCAATTACGACCGGGTATACAATATCAGTTATTGGGGTGAGGACCGTCATTTCTGTATCCGGGCAGCAGCGCACGACTTCGGTATTTGGCTTGACACTCACTACCCTTGTATTCACCTTTACAGGGATAGTGAGTTTGAGAAATACAGGCAAGGCGAACTTCGTTTTTAACCAACCCCATGCAAAGTTGAGGGGTTATTTTTATGGCCTACCATAGCCAGAAAGGATGATTTTTTATGGATGAACCAATTTTAAGCACTGCCACACCACCGGCAGACCCTATCCCCGCAGCACCGCCGAGTGATCCTGTAATACCAACAGACCCACCGGTACAAACCCCGCCGAATGACCCGGCGCCAAGCGATCCGGCACCGCCGCAGACCATTAAAATTAAGTATAACCATGAGGACAAGGAGATTCCCTATGATGAGGCTGTTCAGCATATTCAAAAGGGGCTTAATTACGACAAGGTTTATGAGCGGTATAACGAGTTAGCCAATCACCCTGGCCTCACCTACCTTAACGAGATTGCTCAGGCTAATGGCGTAACTGTGGATCAACTGGTTGGCCACTGGAAACAGCAGAATGAACAGGCAAAGCTGGATGAACTGATCCAAAACAATATTCCCGAAGATGTTGCCCGGGAAATCATCGAGGGAAGAAAATTCCGACAGCAGTATACCCAGGAAAAAATGACCGCTGAGCAGCAACGGAAACAACAGGGTATGTATGTTGAATTTATGGAAAAGTTTCCAGAGGTTAAGCCGGAAGATGTCCCGGCAGAGGTTTGGCAAGAGGTAAATAGTGGTAAAGCATTGGTTGATGCGTACACCAGGCATGAAAACCAGGCGCTAAAAGATCGTCTTGCCAAGATGGAAGAAACCCTGCAAACCCGTCAGAAAAACGACCAAAACGCACAATCAACCCCTGGTAGCGTTACCGGGAAAGGAAATGTACCAACGGGTTATTATTCCAAGGAACAAGTTGAGAAGATGGATCCCAAAGATGCCGCGAAACCAGAGGTTTACAAGGCCATTATGGATTCCATGAAGCACTGGAAATAACGAAAGGAGAATAAGCGATGTCCGTAAATAACTTTATCCCGACCATTTGGACGGCGACAATGCTCAAAGAGCGTGCTCGCAAGTTCGTTGCTATTAACAACTGCAACCGCGACTATGAAGGAGAAATTAAGCAAAAGGGTGATAAGGTCAAGATCAACAGTATCGGCGATATCACCATCAGCGATTACACCAAGAACAACTTCGCCACCGGGTTAGCCCTGCAAACCCTGGACGATGCCTCCACCATGCTGGAGATCACCCAGGCCAAGTATTACCACTTTGCCGTTGACGATGTGGACAAGGCACAGGCAAACCAAAAGGTTATGAACGAGGGTATGAGGAAAGCCGGCCTCGGGCTTAACAACCTTGCTGATCAGTTTATTTTCGGAAAGTACACCGAGGCCGGGAACACTGTAACCGCTACCGTTACATCGGCCAACATCATCAGTAGCCTGGCGGCTGCGATTCAAAAACTGTACGAAAACGATGTACCTGAGGGTGAAGAAATCGCCTTTGAGGTATCTCCGCAGGTTTACACCAAGCTCGTCCTGGCGAAAATCGTGAAGGATTACGGTAACACACAAATCCTTGAAAACGGCAAGGTTGGGCAGTATCTGAACTGCACGATTTATCTGTCCAATAACGTTGTCCAGTCTGGTACGCTGAGCAATTGCCTACTGAGGACCAAGGCGGCTATTTCCTATGCTGAACAACTTATTGATACAGAGGCGTATAGGCTTACCAGCGAAGGCTTTGGTGATGCCGTTAAGGGCCTGCAACTGTATGGCGCCAAAGTGGTTAAACCCAAAGAGATTGTTAACTTGGCACTTACGACTTCAGCTGAATCCACAATTTAAGGGAAGGAGATAAATAACCATGACGCAAGCTATCACCGTATCCACTGCCACCCGAGACGGCTCGGTTGACGTTACCCTGTACGCTGCACAGGCGGCCAACACGGTTGACTTTTCTACCAAGCAAAATGAAAAGATCGTGATCATCGTTCAGAATACCAATGATGCCGTTGCAGTAGAAACGGCCACCATTACCATTTCCCCGGGTGGTTTCTGGCGCAAGGATCTTGGTACCCTGTCCGTTGACGTTGCGGACGCTAGTGTTTACAAGCAAATCGGCCCCCTGGATTCCGCGCGGTTCAAAGGTACCAACGGTCTGGTCACTATTAATGTGGCCGTAACCCAATCCGGTACTGTTTCGAGCGTGAAGCTCGGCGTGATTAATCTTCCGTAGAAAAAGGGGGCCTTCGGGTCCCCTAAATTCTTTAAAAGAGGTGAGGACTTGAAATACAGATTTTTTGGAGAACCGGGTTTGCATATAATGGATTCTGAAACAGGCCACCCGTTATATAAGTTTAATGACAACGGGGAGATTATTTTAAGCGACGACAACCCTTTCCTTAAGCGGATGATGAACCATTACCAACATGAGCCAGTGGAACCAGTTGCTGTTAACGCGCAGCCGGAACAGGATGTCACTGCCGAGCCATTTAAGTTTAACTGCCGGAAGTGTAGTTTTGAAACCAATAACCACGGGGCATTTCTGGCACACTGCAAGAAAGAACATCCGAAAGAGGTGAAGTAGGTGGCAACCTATAGACTTGAGCAGCTCTTAATACAAGCAATAGCAACGGGGGCAATTAATACCCAACTTATAGGTAGATTACTTCGCAAAACCCAGGTAGGCGCTGACCAGGATATTATTTTTGCTAATAATGATGCGGCAAACACGCAGGTAGTCTTGACCATAACTCAACCGACCTCCCCGGTGGATGAATATGATATAAGTGTTTACAATCCGTCTACGGTTACGGATTTGACTTGCAAGGTTTTTACCGTTGAAGCGACCCTGGGTGGCGCCACTCGGGATGCGTATTTGACTGCGTTCAGTGTATCCAGGTCCCAAGTTGTTACCGGAACTACCATCAATACTTATATCCGGCAAATCCATGGCATCTTTAACGGTGGCAACCTTAAACTTGTGGTTAGTAACGATACCGTCCTTGGTGCTGCTGAAGGGTTTACCGCTACGGCAAGGATTAGGGAGTTGGTCTAAATGCAACTGATTAACAAAAGGCCAATCATTTTGCCTTCCTGGAAATCTGGGAAATGGTACGATGACTTTACAGTTACGGGGGCGAAAGATCCTGGATATATTCTAAGTGGCCTTAAAACAGTGACGACAAACGGGATTATCATTTACCCTCCAGGGGTGGGTGGATGTGATGTTGAAGTTTCTCCAAAATATTGTTCAAGCAATTTCATAATTGAGACCATGTGTAGAATTATTACCGGATCTCTTATAACACCAGCGAACTTCAGGAAAACTGATTGGGATAATAGATGGAGAGTAGAGATTACTTCTGGAAATGTATTGCGGTTACAAAAAACAGTATTAGGAGCAACCACGTTAAAAGGGACTGTTAACATTACTTCTGCATTATCTTGGAATCTGGTAAGGATTGAAGCATTAGGTGCAAATATTGACGTTTATCATAATGGGGTATTAAAAATTAGCGTTAATGATCCAGACCTTTTAAATAACAAAAGAATCCATTTTAGTATGTATGATGTTGCAATATCTCAGCCAAAAGGAGAATATCAATACTTTGCTATTAAACCCATTTAGGAGGTTAGTATGATTATTACATCTCCCAGAATAGGCACAGGAACAGATTTAGACCCGTTCAGACCGGATACTACTGCCACGCATTGGCAAGTTGTAGAGGAACGGGAAACGGAGTTTGTTATTGAGATATTAAGCTAATTTTACTATTTAAAACTTTTTGAAAGTGGGGTATCTTATGACCCAAGAGGTTAAATGCACCGAATGCGGGTATGTCCTGGCAACTATTAACGCCAGGGATAATAAGATTAAATTTACTATGCCGAATGACCCTCAGGAATATCTACTATCAAACACAGCGCATTTGTTAATATGCCCCGGCTGTGGAATGGAAAATAAGATTTATTAATCACTCCCCAGGATAAAGAGAG